>Ga0222664_1000182_pt1 | contig 46936 bp, 37 predicted proteins | sample AntAcemetagen604_FD_181147 | JGI IMG/M metagenome (GOLD analysis project Ga0222664, IMG submission 181147) | Saline water microbial communities from Ace Lake, Antarctica - #604 | ecosystem: Environmental > Aquatic > Non-marine Saline and Alkaline > Saline | place: Antarctica: Ace Lake... | reverse complement strand
AAAAGTAAATTAGCGGTATAATTAAAAAAAGAACTAGTTGCTGAATAAACCTTTTCATTATTAAAATTGAAAGTAAATAAACTCCTGCTGTTTTCCTGTAAACCAAAAAATAGCCATTAAAATCAAATAATAAAAACCCCACCGAATAGGCTTTTTCCAATACTTTCCTATTTCTTCAATTGCAAAATGTCCAGTTCTCCCAAACCATTCAATTACAACAAAAACTATCATTAAAATAAGTGTAAAACTTAGGTTTTTTCCACCATCCAAATAAGGAGCACTTAAAGTGGAGGAAGAAAAAATTTCGTTAAAAATTGAAAATGCATGGGTTAGGTTATCGGCTCTAAAAAATATCCAAGCAAAAATAGTAAGTAAAAATGTGGTGAAAATCCCAAACGCTTCTCGCAAAGATGGTAATGTTTTATTGTGGGCTACTACCTCAAGGTTAGCACGGTTTGTTTTGGTTAAAAGTAAGGGCAAAAAATAAAGAGCATTTAAAAACCCCCAAACAATAAAGGTCCAATTTGCGCCATGCCAAAAACCCGAAACAATAAAAATAATGAAGGTGTTTCTTACTTTACTCATTGTGCCCCCTTTGCTTCCTCCTAATGGAATATACAGGTAGTCTCTAAACCAAGTTGAAAGTGAAATGTGCCACCGCCTCCAAAACTCTGCGATATCTCTAGAGAAGTAAGGAAAGGCAAAGTTTTTCATTAAATTAAAACCAAAAAGTCTCGAAGTTCCAATTGCAATATCAGAATATCCTGAAAAATCACCATAAATTTGAAAGGTAAAAAACAAAGCACCTAAAATTAAAGTGCTGCCAGAGTATGCATCTGAGTTGTTAAAAATCATGTTGGCAAACTCGGCGCAATTATCAGCAATAACAACTTTTTTAAATAAGCCCCATAAAATTTGCTTTAAGCCATTTACGGCTTTTGAGTAGCTAAATTCTCTTTTAGAATAAAATTGAGGGAGTAGGTTGGTGGCTCTTTCAATTGGCCCGGCAACCAATTGAGGAAAAAAGCTTACAAAAGCACCAAAAGCTATAAAGTCTTTTGTTGGTTCTAATTTCTGTTTGTAAACATCAATAGTATAACTAAGGGTTTGAAATGTATAAAAGCTAATGCCAACAGGTAAAATAACTTTTAAACTTGAAGAGGTAAAATTCCCCCCTAAAAAGGTAAAAGCTGTAATAAAATTATCAAGAAAGAAATTGTAATATTTAAAAAACCCCAAAAACCCAAGGTTTACCAAAATACTTACCCATAGCAGGGCTTTTCTTTGCGCTTTATTGTTATTTGATTTTAGTAAAACCCCAATTGAATAATCGACTAAGGTACTGAACAGAATTAGAGAAAGAAATCGCCAATCCCACCAACCATAAAATACATAACTTACTAAAAATAAAAAGGCGTTTTGTGCCTTAATTTTTTTGCTACCTATAATCCAATAAAGTGCAAAAACAATTGGCAAGAAAACAGCAAAGTCTATTGAGTTAAATAACAATGGCTAGTTTGGTTAAAATTCAAAAATACAATTGAAGTTTAATTATTCTTTTAAAGCTTTTAAAACAGCTAATAAAAAATCTGGACTTATTCTTTCTGAGTAATTAGGGTTTATATGTTCAAACAAGATTTCGCCCGAAGTATTCAAAACAAAAACAGCAGGTACTGGAAGTATATTTGGGTTTTGTTTATTTGAATAATCAGAAAGGCGATTGTGTAATTTATCAGGTGCAGAAAAAGCAAGGCCCATTGCTTTAATCAAATTTGCTTGGTTGTCTGAAAAAAGTTGAAAGGTCAAGCTTTTTTCACTTTTTGTCTCCCTAACTTTATTGGGAGCATCTGGACTTATAGCAATTATTTGATACCCTAGTTTTGAAACATCATCCTGTATCTCGGCCAAACCAGCCAATTGCTTGTTGCAATAAATGCACCATCCTCCTCGATATACCACTAAAATAGTTTGCTTTTCAGAAATAACATTCCGTATATTCAAAAGCTCACCCTCTAGGGTAGTAAGTTGCCCATCAGGAATTTTTTCACCAATTAAAAGAGGAGAAACATTTTCAGCTTTTTCCGCAACTTGTGAAAAGCACATAGCACTGTAAGTCAAAAGAATTAAAAAGAAGGCAGAAATATTTTTCATTAGCATTGAATAAGTTAATTGTCAAATTTATCAATTCATTAAAACCCCATTTATTATTAGCGTTTTGAAGCCTTTGGCGAAAAAGGAATAATTACATCAACAATTCCTAATTGGGTTGAAAGCCAAACATTTCTAATAAAGGGGAGTTTCTTATCGTAATTATAATCAATCTCGCCAATTTTAAATTTTGGGTCTGTTTTTTCATTGTTATTTCTGATTGTTGTATTAGCAATACCGTTTAGTACGCCGGTTTTTAGCTTTGAAAAAAGTCCTTTTTTCTTCTGTTCAAACGACAAGCTAGCATTGGAATATTCTAATTCGCAAGTTCCTTTAATTTTATACTTTGAACCTTGAAGTACTATTTTTCCGCTATTTAACTCTCCAGAGGTCACTTCAAGGTGCATAAAGCTTTTAAGAAGCGGGTTAAAAGGCTCTAATTTTGTTTTACTGATATTAAATTCAAGCTCAAAATTTTGGTTTGTGTTTGAAAGGTTAAAAACCCCAAAACCCTTTAAGGTTGTGGTGTTCATAATTCTTATGTCAAGAACCAACTCCATTAAGTTATTTTTACCTAATTGAGTAGAGTCGTTTGTGATATTGGCTAAGTTGAAATTTCCATTTTCAATAAATAGCTCTGCTAAAGGCTTTTTAATTTCAACCAATTGTTGGTTTAATATTTTAGTGTTTTCAAATTGTACTTGAGCTATATGAAGCGGAAAAGGAATCATTTTTAGCATTTCGTGGGGAGTTGAAAAAGTTTTTTTACCCCTCCAATCTTTGGTCATGTCTTTAAAGAAATCAAAATTGCCATCGGTAATTTCAACCAAACCAATATTAATTACGCCACTAAAAATAATACTATTAAAATCTATTTTCGTGCCCATAAGGTGAGGAATTACTATGTTCACTCTGGTTTTTCGAAAAGTTTTGTTTTTACTAAATTGTTCAATCGATTTTTTGGGAATCAATTTAAAGTCTTTAGCTATGAGGTTAGAGTCGCTCAGTGAAAGTTGAAACTTGCCTAATTTCATAAAATAGTCTTGAGAAAGGTCAAATTCTGCATTTTTAAAACTAATATTAACCTCCTCTACTAAGTAAGGCTGTTGGTTATTGGTAGAGTCAATTTCAAAATTGAGAACTTTAAGATTAAAGCTATCTGCTTGCCCAATTGCCCTAATTTCTTTACCGATTTCTGAGTTTACTTTAAGTCTACCATTTACAAGAGAAACACTATTTATTTTTGAGTGGTTTAAATACTCTAAAATTTCCTTTATACCTTCTCCAGCCATAAAGTTATTAGGCATTATAGTGTCTTCAGAATGGGTTAACAACAACTCCACCTCAGGTTGATGAATGAGTAAAGTATTTACCTGTATTACCTTATTCCAGTAAATATCAAAAGCGTTAATTCCAGTAAGCTTAAGTGAGCTAACCGCTCCGCTGTATAGTGTATGAGGATAATTATTTAATTTTTTTAAGCTATCGGCATAATTGGTGTCGATAACCATTTTAATTTTCGAAAGGGTTATTTCACCTTTCAAAATATTCAGCTCCATATTATCATAAGTAATATGGTAAAGCAAATTGGGGTTTTTGCTAAGCTTATCTTTTAAAAGATTGTTTGTGTAATTTGATAAAAATTGACTTAAGAACAGAAAGGAAGCAAAAAGCCCAATCAACCCAACTATCACGGTGATTATTATTTTAGTTCTTTTCAAATCAAGGCGAAGTTGTGGTTAATTTAAATTTTACATTCTGTAAAACATCTAAAGGTAATTACTTTTCAGGCTTGTTTTAATAAGTTAGATACGTTTTGCTACAATAAATCATTGGCCAAGTTAGCCAACTCGCTTCTTTCTCCTTTTTCAAGAGTAACATGGGCAAATAGCTTGTTACCTTTTAAACGGTCAATTAGGTATGAAAGCCCATTAGATTGGGTATCTAAATACGGGGTATCTATTTGATGAATATCACCTGTAAAAATAAATTTGGTATTTTCTCCTGCCCGAGTAATAATGGTTTTTACCTCGTGTGGCGTTAGGTTTTGGGCCTCATCAACAATAAATATTACGTTACTCAAACTCCTTCCCCGAATATAAGCAAGTGGTGTAACCAATAGCTTTTCGCTTTTTAACATATCATCAATGCGAATAAAGTTTTTATCAGATTCTCTAAACTGGTTTTTAATAAACTTTAAATTATCCCAAAGCGGCTCCATATATGGGTTTAGCTTAGATTTTATATCGCCAGGAAGAAAACCAATATCTTTATTACTCAAGGGCACAATAGGCCTTGCTAAGTAAATTTGTTTAAAGTTTCGACGTTGCTCAATAGCTCCCGCTAAAGCCAAAAGGGTTTTTCCTGTGCCTGCAACACCCTGTAAAGAAACCAATTTAATATCGGGGTTAAGTATTGCGTGTAATGCAAAGGTTTGTTCTGCATTTCGTGGCATAATGCCATACATACTGCGCTTTTCTAGCTTTTCAAATGTTTCTTCAAGTGGATTAAAATAAGCCAAAGTTGAGCTTTTACCATTTCTAAGAATATGGTAACTGTTGTTGATTGGCCTTTTTTTGGTGGCTTCTTGGTAAGGAATTGAGCCATTTTTAAAAATACTTTCTAACGCATCAGCAGAAACGCCTTCAATTAAACCTTTGCCCGAAAAAAGGTTTCCTACATCTTTTACTTTGCCCGTTTCATAATCTTCAGCATTTACATTAAGCGCCTTTGCTTTCAACCTAAGGTTAATGTCTTTGGTAACCAACGCAACTTTTGCATCTGGGTAATCTTCTTGAAGTTTAATAGCAGCATTTAATATTTGATGGTCTGCTTTTCTGTCGTTAAAAACTTGCATGGCATCAATATGGGTAGGCGTAGGGTTCATAATAACCTTAAACTTTCCTTTACCTTTTCCTTCAAGCGGAATCCAATCTTGTATTGTAAACTTACCCGATAACGTATCTAAAAAGCGAATGAATTCTCTAGCTTCAAAGTTTTTGGTGTCGTTACCTTTTTTAAAATTGTCCAATTCTTCTAAAACCGTAATGGGAATTGCAATATCATTTTCCTCAAAACTGTTTATTGCATTGTGGTCGTAAAGGATTACAGAGGTATCGAGAACAAATATTTTTTTCAATTTCTTTTTTGCTGGCATGGTGTAAATTTATGTAAGGTTTTGAGATAAAAGCTGATTAAACTCACTAATAATCATTGCAGTTGCGCCCCAAACTAAATGATTGTGAATGTTGAAACATGGAGCTGTAATTTGAAACCCAGAAATACCCGAAGAAAAGGTTCCGGTGGTTTTTGTTTTTGGATCTAACAACAGGTTTAATGTAGGAAATAACAAACTAGAAACCTCTTTCTCTTCGGGAATAAACGTTGGTTTTGAGTTACAAACTCCTACAAAAGGATTTACCAAAAAGCCACTTGGCGGGATAAATAATTGTGTTAACTCACCCAAAATAATTACTTCATTTTGGTTTACACCAATTTCTTCTTCGGTTTCTCTTAAAGCAGTTTGTTCTAACGATTTGTCTTGCTTTTCAATTTTACCTCCCGGAAAACTAATTTGTTTTGAATGAACGCCTTTGTAAGCGTTTCGCTGCATTAAAACTGTTTTAACTTCATTTCCATCAGGAAAAAGCAAAACTAAAACAGCGCTTTTTTTTGGGTTTGAGTGCTTTTTTAAAGCAATATCTCTTAGCTGTCTTCCTATTGGAGCCATTTCAGCATGAGCAGCCTCGCCGGGTAAGGGTTTTTGTAGTGCTTTTTTTAAAGTATCTGAAACTAGATTCAGGTTGTTTAATCTCATAGATTCAATCCAAAATTAATCCAAACCCAAGCAGCTCAATGTTAAGGGTTGGTTAACTTTTGAACAGGTTTTTTAGCAATAAAAGATGCATAAAACTAATTTTTAATTTTCTAAAAAAGAAAAACCCCCAACACTATTTCATAAGAACCAATCCTTAATTTATTGCGTTTATGGTTTTGATACAGCTTTAAACTTTCTAATCACCTCCATAAATTCTGCTCCGTATTTTTCCATTTTGCTTGTGCCAACGCCAGAGATTGCCAAAAACTGATTTTCGGTTTCAGGTAAATTACTTGCCATAGCTTTTAAAGATTTATCATTAAAAATAATGTAGGCGGGCATATTTTCTTTCCGAGAAATTGAAAACCGCAACTTCTTTAATTCGGCAAATAAATCGGTATTTACTTCTGCCTCATCAAACATTTTAATGGCCTTTGGTTTCTTCGATTTTTTCTCTTTAGCTAGTATTGGTAAAGTCAACTTTATAGATTGTTCTCCCTTTAAAACGCTCCAACCAATTGGTGTTATCTTTAATGCAGAACCTTCGCTATACATAATCTCAATTAAACCTTGATTTGCCAATTGAATGATGTAATCTCGCCAATCAAAAAAACTTACATCTTTTCCTACGCCATAGGTTTTTAGTTGAAAATAACCAGCTGCATGAACCTCTGCATTATTTGAGCCTCTTAATACATTAATTAGCATCGTAATTCCTTCCTTTTCCTTCATTCTTGCAATTCCAGAAAGGGCCTTTTGAGCCAATAATGTCCCATCAAAATCTTTTGGAGGGTTATCACAAACATCACAATTTCCGCAATCTTGTGTTAAATGTTCTCCAAAATAAGAAAGCAGTATTTTTCTTCTACAAGATTTTGCCTCAGCAAATTGCAGCATTCTGCTCAACTTTTCTTTTTGCATTGTTGCGTTTGCCCCATCTTCTGCAAATTGACTGTACAACACAAAATCTCTCATGTTATAGTACAAGAGTGTTTCAGAAGCTAAACCGTCACGGCCGGCTCTGCCAATTTCTTGATAATAGCCCTCTAAGTTTTTTGGCAAATTGTAATGAATTACCCATCGAACATTCGATTTATCGATTCCCATTCCAAAAGCAATTGTTGCAACAATTATTTTGGTGTTGTCGTGAATAAATTCCGTTTGAACACGTTCCCTTTCTTCTGCATTCATTCCTGCGTGGTAAAAGGCTACTGAGTGTCCGTCTTCAATTAAATAATCTGCTACTTCTTCGGTGTTTTTTCTGCTTAGGCAATAAATAATTCCACTATCATTTTTCTTTTGCTCTACAAACCGAGCAATTTCTTGTAGTTTTTGCTTTTTTGGAATTTGGCCCCTCACTTCAATACTAAGGTTTTTTCTATCAAATGAAGAAATAAATAGCTTAGAGTCCATTAAGCCTAATTGCTCTTCAATATCTTGCCTAGCTGACTTATCTGCTGTGGCGGTTAAGGCCATAAACGGAACTTGTGGTAAGGAATTTCTAAAAACCTTTAGCTGCGTGTATTCAGGTCTAAAATCATGACCCCACATGCTTACACAATGTGCCTCGTCAATAGCAACTAGTTTTATGTTTAAGTTTTTTAACCAAGTATTACTTACCGAAATCAATTTCTCGGGAGATAAATAGAGCAATTGAATTTCGTTTTTTGTGGCTTTTTCTATTACCTCATTTTCCTCTTGGAAAGAAATAGAGCTGTTAAAAAAAGCTGCTTTTACGCCGTTTGCTTGTAATGCTTGAACCTGGTCTTTCATCAAAGAAATAAGTGGCGAAACCACAATTGTAATTCCATCAAAACACAATGCCGGAATTTGAAAGCACATCGATTTTCCTCCACCGGTTGGCATCAAAACCAAACTGTCTTTTCCAGCTAAAGTGCGGTCAATAATTTCTTGTTGTAAAGGCCGAAACTCATCGTAACCAAATACAGATTTTAATAACTTTTGTGGGTTTTTATTCATATTTAGCCTTGGCTTTTTCAATTAAAATTTCGGTAAAAATATTGAGCAAACTAAAACCTTTTTAAAAGAATTGAATAAAAATATTTTGGCGTGTATGATTGAGCTTGTTTTACGGGAGGTTTTTTAAAGCTTATGCTTAATAGGTATACTTCAGTATTTGTTTATTCTTCTATTTTATGAAAAATCTTAGAAATAATTTTCCAGCCGCTCTGAAACTTATACAAAGAAATATAGTCGATGTAAGTTAATTCGGTGCCTTCAAAATAATTTACCTTAGCTACTGCTGCATCTCCAGTAATATCTACAAAATCGAACTTTAGACTAACGCTTGTTTCTTTAGGACGTGGAAGTTCTCCATTGGCTTTCCTTTCTACTTGGCGAGAACGCCACATGTTAAGCGGATATTCTTTTAACTCTTGGTTTTCACCCTTGTAAATCATTTTAAACTGAGCGTGAAAACCTGCATCAATTTTTAGAGAGTCTCCTTCATTTTGAAGTCCTTCGGCGTAAGCTGAATTTATTAAGTTGGAAATAATTTGTTGGTTGGGGCTTTGAGCTTTGCAAAACATAGAGCCAAATAGGAGAAATAGAAAAATAAAATATTTCATTAAAAATGTTTAATATTAAATAAATCAAAACCGAGTAAAATGATTTTGGTTTTTAGCCTTATTGTTTTTTTTGTCTGTAAAGCCATTCAATCATCATCTGGTCGTCATAAGCTGCAAGCCATGCAAAGTGCCCAACTTCGGGGTATTGTGTAAAACCAGGTTTTACCCCAAAATTTACCAATGCATTAAACATATTTTGTGAATAGTTTGGTGTTACCGACTCATCAATCGCCCCATGAAAAATCCAAATTGGAACATGGGCAAAGTCTTTTACCGTAGAAATATCGCCACCGCCACAAACTGGCACTGCTGCTGCAAATAGGTTTGGGTAACGAGCTAATGCATCAAATGTCCCAAAACCTCCTAGCGATAAACCGGTGATGTAAATTCTATTGGTATCAACAGGCATGTTTTTAATGGTTTCGTCAATTAGTTCCTTTAAAAGTTTCATTGTTTTAGAGGGAGAAGGTTTAAATTTATCCTCAGAGGTGAAGTTATCCCAATTCATTTCTTTTGGTAGTTGAGGTGCAATTATTATTGATGGGTGCAACTTCATGTTTTGGCTAGATGCAAAGTTTAGAACACCCCATTTTAGTTGGGCTTTGTTGTCATCACCTCGCTCACCAGAACCATGTAAAAAAACAACCAAAGGGTATTTACTAGCAGGGCTATAATCCGTCATCAATAACCTGTAATTTAAAGAGTCGCCATTTTTGTTGAAGTATTTTTCGAAACTAAAAAGGTTGGATTGAGCAACTGAACCGAAACAGCTAGCTAACAATAGTATAAGTGGAAAAATAGATTTATAAACGTGGATTAGTATATTCATAATCAAGTTTTTAAAACAGTAAAAACAATTTCAGAAAGTTATTTAAATATTTTATTATAGCTAGAAACAGCGTCAAAAAAGTAAACCAATTTTAAGGTTAAGTTATTTACTTGGTCTTCTGCAAACACAGAACCAAGGTTTGTAAAATATTGCGGTTGAATAATTTGCTCATCCCTTTGAAGGGCGTTTTTGTAAACTATATTTAAAAAACTTCCCGGCGCAAATTGCCACCCAAATATTAAATCGGTATTAAATGCATTAAAGTTGAAGTTTGCATTGCCGGTAAATAAATCATCTTTAATGATGTAGCCATCTTTGTCAAGGTCGCCATAATAATCATAAACCCCATAAGACCAATAATGCCTTATCCGTAAAGTTAAAGCAAGGTTGTTTTTGAATAAATATTTGCCTTGTAAAATATTTACTAAAGTTTTTACATCTCTAACGCCATATTTTGGAGTTCCATCGAAATAACCTGCAAAACCAGCACCATTTAAAAAAACAGAATAGTTGGAAGAAGGGGTAAAAGTAAGTTTATCATTTACCCGAATTATAGGAGATAAATTGGCTTCAAAGTAATTATTTACAACATATTTAGAAAAGTAACCTTGGCCATAACCAATGTTTCCATCAAGGGCAAAACGTTTTCTATAATCAGTAGAAATACCAATTCCGTTGTAATAAAATTCGGGCACAATAAATTGCTGTCCTGGCACTCTAGATTCAAAAAGGTCTATACCATCGCCTATTTGTGAGCTCATATCAATAAAAAAAGTATTGAAGTTAGGTAGGGTAAAAAAGTAACTTCCACCGTATCTTTTTTTAAGCAATTGGCCTGTTGTATAATCTTGGTCTAAAAAGAAAGTAAAGCTGTTGTAGCTGCTATTTAATTTCCAAAAAGGATTGTATTTGTTGTATTGTAAGTTTAAAGAGTGGGTTCTTATATTGGTTGCAAAGTTTACCCCCAAATCATTTGGGTTGAAGTTTGGAGACTTATTTTCACTTGAAAGAGCATATTTAAAGTTACCTTTTATTTTACCAAAACTTAAGAAGTAACTTAACCCATCGTCAACATTTGCTTCAAAAAAATTATCGATTAAGTTAACGTCTCTTTGCGAAACTTTTAAATTTCCTGAGACGGCATAAGCCGAGCTTTTAGAAACTAAATTAAACCCTGTTGCCGAAACATTGGCGTCAATAAAACCCTCAGCCCTTTGAGTATTTAAGTTGATAAAATATACAGAACTGTTGTTTTTAAGGTTTTTATCTATAGATACAATATTGTAGTTTACCAAAGGATTGGTTTGAATTTCTCGATTATTGCCCGTAAGGCTATTTTCTAAAACGGCAAAACTTGGAGCAGTAACCGCATTCATTATTCCTATGCCGAGCCCATTTTTATTTCGGCCTGAAACTTTTGCTACGTTTACTAACCTTGAGTTGTTGGGGTTTTCAATAACAACCTCAGTGGAGTCTGCTTCATTAAAGGGTTGGTTGTAATTGGAAGGAACTCCGCCAATTCGTCTAGAATAAAACAAATCACCTAGATTGAATAAATCCACTCCTTCTTGAAAAAAGGGTCTTTGCTCTTCAAAAACTACTTCAAATGCCCCTAAGTTTTTTATGATATTGTCTGACCGAACCTGCGAGAAATCGGGAAGCAAAGTCATGTCAAGGGTAAAACTTTCATTTAGGCCCAGTTTTAAATCAGCGCCTGCTCCATAACCTAAAGCACCTGAGTTGTTTGTGTATTCTGCAAAAGAAGAAACATAAGGCGACAGAGAAAGCCTAAGCGGGTCTTTTATGTCGTTTAAACCATTGAGTAAACCCCAAAAGTTGAGTTCGGTTTCAACATTTTTGGGAACCAAGCTCCATTGTAATTCTGATCTAGTACGCCTAATTTCTCTTTCAAATTGCACCCTCCATATTTGTTGTTCCCCTTTCGGGAATCTTATGGCGTAATAGGGGATTTCAATTTCTACAATCCAACCATCATCAACTATTTTAACGGCGCTCTCCCAAACGGCATTAAAAGAGGGGTCTGAAATTCTAGAATCTGACTGTACGCCTGAAGCAGAAACAGAGAAAGTAAATGCATCTAACATTTTGTTGTAAGGGTCTATAGAAACCGAGAAAAGATCTGCGTTTAGGTTGTCGTCCCGCTCGCCAAGTTGGGTTAAAATACTATCAGGGTGGTTATCGAAACAATAAGCAAGTACATAAATGTTGTTGTCATCATACAACACCTTAACCTCTGTTTTAAATTTTGGTTTGTTTCCCTCAGTTGGGTTTCGTTCTAAAAAATTTGTTGCAGGCTGCACTGTGCTCCAAGCGCTTTCTAGGTTTAGCCCGTCGAGGTTAATTTTTTCGCTTGTTCTTTGTACTGTGCAGGATTTAGATTGGCCAAGAGAGTAAAATGGCAACAGCAAAACAAAAAATAGTATGTAATATTTTTTTAACAGCGGGTGAGGCGATCAGCCCACAAAAGTAGGTTCAATTAACTTGTTTTTATTGCTAACTTTCTTAGAAAATAAAATATTGTAGGTAAGCGTCAATTTCTTACTCAAACAATTCTTAAAATAATATTTTTCAAAGTTTTGGAAAGGGAAAAAGTAGACAGGGGTTTAAATTCCAATTATTTAAATAAGCTGCCTCCAAAAGAAATAAACCTCTTTGGAAGCAGCTTGAACTTTCTATTCTCGGCTAATATTTTAGACTAGTTTCACAAAGTTTCAATTCATCAAAATCATTATGAAGAACTTAAGGCATGAAAACAGTCAAACAGCAATAAACCGATTTATTTTTTCACCAACTTTAAGATTTTTGTACCCTCTAAAGAGTTAATGTGTAAGAAATAAATTCCATTTTTTAATTCACTAGCATCAATTGTTAATGCATTGGAATTTAGTTCTTTGTAAATAATTTCTTTTCCTTGAATATCTAATAATTTAAAAGATTCAATTTTTTTGAAGCTATTTATTTTCCAAATATCGTTAGTTGGGTTTGGAAAAACGCTAAAGTTAAAACCTTCAATTTCTTCTATCTCTAGCGGTTTACCATTATAGAAGTAAAGATTATCAACATAAATACTATTTGTTTTCCCGTTTCCTCCATCAAATTTAAATTGTATAGCATTTTGAAGGTCTCCTGTAATTCCTAAAATTGGAATATCTAAACTTTGCCATTCTCCATCTTTATTAGGAATTGCATGTGGAATTTCATTTCCAGAACTTATTACCGTAATATTAGGCGCTACTCCATCAGTAGTCCAAATATCCAAATGCAAATATTCCATTTGAGAAATGTCTAATGTTGAGTCAAACTCTATGCCTTGGTAATTAAAGTTTTGGTAAGCCAAAACAACGTTTCCTGACCCTCCAGGCCCTGTGGGTTCAAAAGATGAGCTTGCAGAACCATAGCCACTTTGTTGCCAATCGGGGTTATAATTTGCCCCAGAAATATTATCGTAGGCATCACTAAAAATTGAAATTACATCTTCAGGATTTCGTTGAGGTGGTGTTGGCGCATCTAAACTAGCTCCAAAAATAAAGGAAACTGTATAGGTTTGGGTTTGAGTGCTATCCTGTGAAGTGACCACCACTGTGGCATCACCTGGAATTGCTGCAGCTTGCGTAATTATAGCTGATGCTAAAGTATCTGAAGTAGTTGCTAAAGTTACCTGAGGAATTAAAGTTGTACCACCTTCTAATTCAATTGAATAATTTAGAGAGGTAGGGTTAAAGCCTACAATGGCATTTCCATCAACCTCCAAAGCATTTAAAGTTGCATCTTTTCCATTTGCAGTAGCGGTTTTCCAGAAATACAAATTATCTACATAAATCCTTTGTGAAGAACCATTTCCTCCTTCAAATTTTAATTGAATGGCGTCTGTGAGGTCTCCCGTAATGCCGACAACTGGAATATCTATACTTTGCCACATTCCATCTCCATTTGGAATAGCATTAGGAACTTCTGTTCCAGAACTAATCACCGCTAAATTAGGTGTTACTCCATCTACACTCCAAATATCTAAATGTAAAAACTCCATTGCTGAAATGTCCAAGCTTGCGTTAAACTCAATACCCTGATAACTAAAGATTGGATATGCCAATACAACATTACCTGAGCCACCAGAACCTGTTGGCGTATAAGTAGAACTAGCAACATTAAAACCGCTTTGCTGCCAAAATGGATTGTAGTTAGCGCCTGAAATATTGTTATATGAATCGCTAAAGATTGAAATTACATCTATTGGATTTCTTACAGGGGGTGCAGGAGCATCAATATGCGGAAAACCAATAAAGTAAGATACAGTATAGGTTTGGGTGGTTGAACTATCTTGAGATGTTACTAAAACAGTTGCATCTCCAGGTATTGCTGCTGCTTGAGTAATAATTGTTGTGGCTAAAGGGTCTGTTGTTGTGGCCGAGGTAATTTGCGGTATTTGCGTAGTTCCACCTGGCAACACAACATTATAAGAAGCTGAGTTTGGAGTAAATCCACTTATGGGAGTACCACCTACTGTTAAGGCACTAAGGGTAGCATCTTTTCCTGTTGCAGCAGGCGTTTTCCAGAAGTATAAATTGTCTACATAAATTCTTTGTGAAGAACCATTGCCGCCTGTAAACTTAAATTGAACAGCGCCGGTAAGGTCTGCCGTTATCCCACTTACAGGAATGTCTAAACTTTGCCATTGTCCATCATTATTTTGAATTGAATTCGGAACCTCAGTACCTGAACTTATTACTGTAATAAAAGGCGCTACACCATCTACAGTCCAAATATCTAAGTGTAAATATTCCATTGCCGTTATATCAATAACACTATTGAACTCTATACCTTGATAATTAAAATTTGGATAGGCTAAAACGACATCTCCAGAACCTCCAGTTCCTGTTGGTGTAAAAGTTGAACTTGCAGAAGTAAAGCCGCTTTGTTGCCAATCTGGATTATAATTAGCTCCAGTAATATTGTTATAAGCATCACTAAAAATTGAAATAACATCTACAGTATTTCTAACTGGTGGTGTAGGAGCATCAATATGTGGGGCTCCAATAAAATATGAAACTGTGTAGGTTTTGTTTGTTGTACCATCTTGAGATGTAACCAAAACAGTTGCATCGCCGGGTATTGCGGTAGCTTGAGTAATAACTGTAGTAGCACCAGTATCTGTTGTTGTTGCAAGGGTAATTTGAGGCACAACCGAAGTACCACCAGGTAAAACATAGTTGTAACCCGCCGAGTTAGGTGTAAAACCTATTATAGGAGTTCCATCAACTTCTAAGGCATTTAACGTAGCATCTTTTCCTTGGGCTGCAGGTGTTTTCCAGAAATAAATATTGTCAACATAAATAGCTGATGTTGTGCCATTACCACCAGTAAACTTTAATTGAATTGTACTTGTTAAATCCCCAGTAATACCTACTACAGGGATATCTAAACTTTGCCAAGAGCCTAAAACGCTAGAGATGGGATGTGGAATTTCAGTTCCAGAGCTTATTAATGTTACAGAAGGCGCTACACCTCCTACAGTCCAAATATCTAAATGCAAATATTCCATTGCTGTAATATCAACAACATTATTAAACTCAATGCCTTGATAATTAAAATTTGGATAAGCCAAAACCACGTTTCCTGAGCCGCCTGTTCCTGTAGGAGCAAAGTTTGAGCTTGCAGTAGCCAAACCACTTTGTTGCCAATTTGGATTGTAGTTTGCGCCCGAAATATTATTGTAAGCACCACTAAAAATTGAAATAACATCTACCGTATTTCTTACGGGTGGTGTAGTTGGATCAACTGATGGAGCCTGAGAAAACCCCGTAAAAGAGGCTAAAAGAAATACTAAAAAAGAAATATTTTTCATTGTAAAAGTGATTTATATACTTCTAAACAATTTGGATAGAAATTAAAAAAAAATAAACAGAAACTTTAATTTAAAGTTTGCCTTAAGATATAACCTAACAAATATATTTATGTTTTGAAAATGAATGACTTTGCCGTAATTAATTGTGGGGGGGAGCTTATTTAGGCATACTGAATTTTAATCAGCAGGTCCAGAACTTCTTTTATTATTTATTTTAAAAAAGTACTTTGACTAACCTTACATTCTGGTTTTAAAACCATTTTCCGAATACTGCTTTAAACCCGAAATGATTTCCCCAAGTATTTTCTAAATTGTCGTTAATGAAATATGTCCCACCTATTTGGAGGCCTAAGGACAATGAGAATTTGTTCTCAAATAGTATGTTATAACCTGGCTCAAGCCAAGTTCCAATATTTGAATGAAGGGCTTCATTATTTCTGGTTAAACTAAAGATTGGCGCTAAGAAAAAGCCTTTTGAGATTTCTGCTTTTTCATCTTTCTTTTTTAGGAAAATAGGTGTTGCGGCTTCTATACCAAAATGACTAAACCTATTGTTCCCTAATCTAATTCCGTAGTTTTAATATGCTGTTCAGTCTAATATCAAACCGCTTAGTTAAAGTTCTTTGATATACGAACGGAAATATATTAATATCAAGTTCACCTTTGTTGTAGTATGGCTCAACAGTTACACTTGGGTTAATTCCAAAAAAATTCAATTGTTTTTCATTCTGTCCAAAAACTGAATTACTTGTCAATATTGTTAAAAGTATTTCATTCTATTTTTTTTAATCTTTAATTGAAGTAAAGAGTTTAAAATTAGATGCCATTAGGGTTTTAATAAAAAAACAATTTCAATTAAATAAAAGTTGTGAAGTAGTTTTTTCCTCTTAAACTAGGTTAAAATGAGAATAGCATAGGTTATTAACAAAACAAGGAAATATCTGCTTTGGATTGGCGCATTTTTGCCAAAATTCTAAAAAAATCAAACTTAAGTCCCTACAACTCATCCAAATTTTGACGTCTAATATTAGCAATACTTCTGAAGAAGCTAGGGGTAAGGCCAGTAATTTTTTTGAATTGATTACTTAAGTGTGCTGTGCTGCTGTAGTGCATTCTATAGGCGATTTCAGAAAGGCTTAGTTCCTGATAAAGCAAGAGCTCCTTTACCCTTTCAATTTTATTAATGATAATGTAATGTTGAATTGTAATTCCTTTTACTTCGGTGAAAACATTGGACAAGTAGGTGTAATTTAAGCCTAACTTTTCGCTAATAAAATCTGAGAAGTTTACCATAGGAACCTCTTCGCTCTGGTGAATCATTTCAGTTACTATGTTTTTAATGCTTTTTACAAGAATACTCCGCTTATTATCTAGGAGTTCTAATCCAGATTTTTTGAGGTTTAAATTTAATTTAGAAAGTTGTTCTTCTGTAAGTGGCTCAACAAGTTCAATTACGCCGAGTTCTACAACTGCTAACTTGATGCCTAACTTTTTCAGCTCTTCTTTCACCTTCATTTTGCACCGCAAGCTAACCATGTATCTAACGTAGAGCCTTATGGTTGTTATTTGCTTTTGATATTTCATAGATTCAGCGACTTTAATGGGTAAGGAAGAAATACAAGAAACCAGATTAATAAAATTCACTTGCTCTAACTTGGTAAAAGTAGGTCATTCTACCTAAGCAGTAGAGTATTCCCAAAATGCCTCGTGAACTATATTATTGCACTTTTAAGTTAACCAGCTAAATATTACCAGAAAACTTGCGAAAGGTTTGTAGAACCTTTTTTTTAGGTTTTGCCCTTTAAGCGATAAAACATGAATGAATAAATGGAAGTAATTTTTATAAAAAAAGGGTTTTAAACACTTAAGCTTAAAACCCTTCAATAAAATTGATATGTTGTAGAACGATGTCTAAACTCTTTTAAAAAACATATCTAAATGCCAAACTTCCATCAATAAAACCATTGCCATTTCCAATAAAATCAATGTAAGGCATTAAGTCTAAGCCAAGTGTAAAGGGAATTTCCTCAAAATAGTATTCCATTCCAAATATTCCCACTAAACTCACTATTGTGTAATCCCTGTTTTCATAAGTGAAATTTTTATACCCATCACGGTAATATCTTCCATTGTAGGTTCCTATGCGTGCACCTAACCCATATTCCCATGATAGTCTTGAAACATCTAGAGCATTTCCCTTTTGAATCTCATACAACCCAGTTACATTTACTCCTCGCCAACGAGAGCCTACAATTACTTCGAGAGCCGCATCGTTAGAAATAAAGTGCTTTAGGGTAATGCCTGAATTCCACCCACCTCGAATTCCAACAGCTGTTTTATAGCCGCTGCCTCCTGTGCTTTTACTTTCTTGAGCTATAGCCCATTCAGCAGTTACCATAAAGGCCAATGCTATAATTAAGCTTGTAATTTTATAATTTATTTTTTTCATTTTATTTAATTTATTTAAAAACTATTGGCCTGATTTTTCTCATCCAATTATTGTAATAAGTGCCTTGCTTAATTTTTTATTGGAAGGAACTTGTAGTTATTGTTAAATTTATTATTGAGAGATTATTTTTCCTGTTTGTATTACCTTTCCTTGATTGATAAGTTTATAAAAATAGACGCCTGCAGGAAAATTACCGGTTTCTAGTTTACTTGTAGTCTGGCTTATTCTTTTGCGCAACACCTCTTCTCCCAAAACATTAACTATGTTTAGTTGGCAGTTTACTAGGTTTATTTCTTCATTAATTTCAATGGTAGTATTGGCAGAGAGTGGATTTGGGTATATGGATACTAAAACAGTTTTATTAACTTCAAAGTAATTTAAACCTGAAAGTTGACAGGTGGAAGTAGTTGCTGCAGTAATTGCGGAAGTGCTTATCATTCCGTCTGTGCTTAAAGCTCTACCATCAAGCGAAACACCACCACTTAGGTTAATAGCTCCATTATTACAAATAATGTTTCCTTTAAAAACAGAATTACCATTGATATCTACAGACCCTTCAACTTTCCAATAAACGTTTTAGGCTTGTGTTCCGTTTATTAATAAAACTTTCGAAAAAGTACTGGTAGATAGTGCGCCATTTATTTTTATTACAAATACTGCATCTGGGTTTCCTTCCGCATTCAAATAAAGGGTATCGGTAAATGTTGTGGCACCGTTTAAAATATAAGTGTGCGGGGTTAAAACCAAGTTGTTTCCAAATTGTGCAGGATAAAGCAACTCAATATCGCTAGTTAAGGTGTTTAAGTAATTGTAAACATTTAGCAAATCCACTGCTGCACTTGCGGTAAAAGTATCTGGTATGGGGTGAATTTTACCAATTAACGTAGCTGAATCAAAACCAGTAGTTAATCCTAAGTTGGTTCCAACATCTCCAGTAATAGCAGAAATACCTGTATTCATTACTGAGCCGTTACTAGAAAAAATAGCAAAGCAAGAAGCAGTGCCAAGGCCAGGTGGGTTTGGGCCGCTTAAAACCAGGCTCCCACAACCAATTGGAGTGTAGGCTATAGTTCCATCTATTGAAACGGCTCCAGTTGTAGAAAGTGCTCTACCTTCAAGTGTGTTGCCGGTATTCATTTCTATTGCTGCATTGTTTGCAATAATGTTTCCTTTCATAGAAGTGCCCGAAGCCATACTAACCAAACCTTCAATTTTCCAATATACGTTGCAAGCTAATGCGCCATTGATTAATTTAATTTTTGAATTGGCATTGGTAGAAAATGGCCCTTGAATTTGGATAATAAACACAGCATTTGGGTTATTCTCTGCATTTAAATAAAGTGTTGCGCTAAGCGTTGAAGCAGCAGTAATAGAATAAACACCTGGAGTAAGCGTATCTCCATTTCCCAAAAGTGGTGCTGGAAAAAATGTTGGAGTAAGTGTATTGATGTAATTGTAAGCCACCATTAAATCAACAAGAGCTTTGGCACTTGAACTATCATTGTCATGCATAACACCGTTAACATTCCCAAAAAAAGTACTAGAGCCGTTATTGGTACCAACGTGGCCAGTAAGGTGAGAAATGCCTGAGTTAGTTACGGCACCATTTCCAGAAAAAAGCACAAAGTCTGCTGCTGAACCTAAATTAGGCGCTTGCGAGAAAGTGTTTGATGTGAAGCATAATAATAATCCGGATAAAAGTAAAAAGTTAATTTTTTTCATTTCATTTTTTAAGCTGTAAAAGTGTTTCTACAACTTTGCAAAGTTGGGAGATTAGCTCTGCTGAAATGTTACATAACTTGAAGTATTGGTTGTATAATTCACATGTTTATGTAATAGGTTTTAGGCCTTAAGTTTTTATTTTAAGTTTTCCATTTCATTCTATAAAACCTTAGTTGTTTAACGGAAAGTCAGAGGTTATTGGTGGATAATTATTAGTTGAGAAAAAAGAATAGTTATTAACTAAAAAGCGTCGGCAACTTCTTTAATCTGAATAAGGTTGCCTTTTTCATCCATTCTCATAATTTGAGATTTTAATCCCTTTGAAACATGAAATCTGTAAATTTCAACAGGCCAAGTTTTCCAAATGAACAAAGGGCTATTCTTTCAAATATTAGAAAGCAAAACGAAGAATTATTTGAAAATGGTTTTTTTAGCATGCTATAGTTTCTAGAATTGGATGGCTGGAGTTGGGCATTTACTCTCCCTCAAATGGATACTTGAGCCTTGATTTGGCTAACAAAAGCGAATTTACATTGGAAAAGCCTTTATTACGGGAGTTTTTGGAAAAACGGCGTTAAATTATGCTTTAAAAAAATTCAAGTATTAGCTATACAGTGATTTAAAAACGAAAATAATGAGGAAAATTCCTGAAAAATAACTTAAGGGAAAAATCCATTTACACAATTGATCTAGGCGATCACCTTGTTCTTCTTTTCCATCCTGGTTAAGCTTTTCAATAACTAGGCTCACAACTACGGTAGCAGCCAGAATACCAAATGTTAGCAGAATAAATAAGTCTAAAATAGTAATGTAACTGATTTTAGGCAAGCGATCTTGAATAACGAGATAGTAGGCAACTACTGATAAAATTCCAATAAAAGTAATATTTACCCGATTTGAGACAGATTCTTTATCCATCCAAAACACACACCAAGTTAAACACACTAAAATTAGTAGAGGAAGGATAATACCTACAATAATATTTAAGGGCTTACGCTTTATTTTGATAGTATATACTAGTTCCGATACTTTTTCACTTTCGCCATTAAAAAATTTAATTTCCCTTTCCTGTTCTTTAATATCTACTCCTTTTCTTTTCCATTGGGCAATTCCCTCATCTTGATCCCAAATTCTCGAAAGATTTTGGCAAGGCACTAGTTTAACTTCTTGACGGGTATAATTAAAAGTATGAAAGAAAATGTTCACAGTTTGTTCATCAAAAGGCAACACCCTAAAGTCCATAGGAGATTCCACTTGTGCATTAAACGACTCTTGATATTTTACATATCCATTTGGCCAAACTTCAATGGATTGTTCATTTATTTTCCTGTTTCCTATTCCATTGGGAATAATTATTCTAGGATACCACCCGGGAAAATTTTCATTTACTTGGTAGTTGCCCACATAAATTTTTGGGGGAGTTTGTTTGTAGGCTTTCTGTTGACTTTTATCAAAATGGTAAGAAGAATCTGCGTCATAAATCAGTCTTTCATCCTTCCAAAGTAAATACAAATTAGCTTCAATGTTTATCGTTTCTTTTACTTCGGCTATGGAAGAAATATTTTTTAAACTAATACCAATTTCAACATTAATTGTGTCGGTAGAAGGTAAACTTCTTAAATTTTTAATGGCTTTATTGCCCGCACTAGAATAAATGGAGGTAGTAATCAGAAGAACTAACCAAAAAAATCTTTTCATAAGAGGGGCTAAAATAAGTAAATGAGAATTATGTCGCATTAATTCAAACTTTTAAGAAATTACCTGTAGGCTTTAGACCTCAAACTCATTTATAGTGTCACTCACTTCAACTTCATTTATTGTTCGTATTTGTCTTTTTCAAGATTATACTTTTCTAAAAATAGTGGTTTTGCCTTTGTGATATTTAAAATTAATGCCCTTTCACTTTTTTCAATAGCTTTTTGGAAGAAGCATTTTGTAAATAGAATGACTTTTAATTTGGTATTTGCTTTTTTAAACTTTAGTCGTTTAGAAAAAAGCAGTATGTTGAAAATTAAAATGAATCAGCAACTTCTTTAATCTGAATAAGGTTGCCTTTTTCATCCATTCTCATAATTTGAGATTTTAATCCCTTTGAAACATGAAACCTGTATATTTCAACAGGCCAAGCAGGAGACTCAAGTTTTTCTTTGGTTAAAGATATTTTCCAATTACTGTATTTGGTTTCTTTCAAGGCCTCCATTATTGCCAAAGGAAGCCCTTTTATTTGAGTTCGTGTTTCATACCAATAACCATAAATATTGTAAAGCGCGCGGCTTAATTCACCTGGGTATTGTGAAAATTCTACTTCATAGTAATTGGGTTTTTGATATGAATAAACAACCACACTGCGCTGGCCATACCATCCATAATACCAATCTGAGCTATAATCGTTTTGCCAATAAGTTATGTGGGTAGCATACCACCCCATTAGTGTAGCCTTAGGATATTGCTCATTATAAATATTTTTTATTACTAATGGAATCGATTTTTCATTTGCAGGCTGCCTTTGCGCAACAACATATTGTGCTTTTAGCCCAAAAATTGATGAAGCATAAACTAAAAGAAAAAAAGCTAAGAATTTTAAATTCATAATTAAGAGGGGATTAATGTGGTGGTTTTTCTTTTAGTTGAGTTAGCAAGGGTTTGTCTCTATCATAAATATCTTTTCTAAAATTTATATTGCTGTTTGCATCTACCCATGCGGTCCAATAAAGAATATGTATAAAGGGCTTTTCTTTCAATTGAATTGTTTTTGTTTCTTTTGTTGCTACCACCTTTTTTATTTTATCAAGGCTATAGTTTTCGGGGTTATTTAGCAAAAATTCAGCTAGCTCTAAAGGTTCATTAACCCTAATGCAACCAGAGCTAAATGCACGTTCACTTTTTTCAAATAACTCTTTTGAGGGAGTATCATGAAGATAAACGGAAAAGGTATTAGGAAACATAAACTTTACAGCCCCTAGAGCATTTTCTGGACCGGGTGGTTGGCGGTATGTATAACTTCTTACCTCTTTACTGTTCCAATCAACTTCATTAATATTAACAGGGTTTCCATTTTTATCAAAAACCGAAAGTTTTTTCTTGGTTAAATAACTCGGGTCTTTTTGCGCTGCTGGAATAACATCATTGTATAGGATGCTTGGAGGAACAGTCCAGGTTGGGTTAAGCACAAGGTATTGCATTTGGCTTGAGAAAACAGGTGTTTTTCTGTAAGGCTTTCCAGCAATAATTTTTTGAGTTCTAATGATTTGTTTATCCTTAATAACATCTAAATTAAAATTGGCAATATTTACTTTAATGTAGTAATAACCAAACTCTTGAGGCAACCACCGCCAGCGCTCCATATTGGCCTCAATTTGTAAAATACGATCTTCAATAGAAACATTTAGGGCATTAATAGATTGTTTTCCAATTTCTCCATCATCATCAAGCCCATGACGGGCTTGAAATTTAATTACAGCCGCAACCAAACTGTCATCATACAGATTTGGAAAGGATGTGTTTTTTACTTTTAAATCACCTAAAATGAAAAGCCTTTCCCTAATTACAACCAACCTTTCATCTTCCATTCCCTTTTTAAGTGTAACCCCTTCATTTATTTTTTCCCAACCTGATACTTTAATATTTCTATATTCTACTAATGCGTCTTTTAGTTCTTTGTAAACCAAATGCTTGGGAGTAGCTTTTTGAATAGCCTCCGTAATATTTCCGCTAGAAATAGCAAACTCTAATAACTCCACAGGGTTTCCTTCTCTTCTGGTAACATGCCATTCTGCATCAATAGTTTGAGGGTTTACCTTGCCAGATAATAAATGATTTACGTAAAGAAGAAACGCATCAGATAACATGAGGTCGTATTCTGCTTCGAAAAAAGAAGTTTTTGTTTTTTGTGAAGAGGCTTCTTTAAGTTTTTCTAAATGGTAATCATTTGGGGTTAAGCCTTCATTTTTTGATGCTTCAATTTCTGCAATTAGCTTTTTACTAGTTTCTACATTCCATGAAGGTTCAAAAGAGCGATTTAAATAAAATTGAGATAGGGTGGTTTTGCATGTTAAATCTTGCTCTAAGGCAACTAAACCTTTCAAGTTTGCATTTTCAATTTTCCTTCTAATTAATTCTGAGGCTTCATCACCTGGAGGGGTCATGGCAACTGAAATTAAAACGATTGGAATAAGTAATATTTTAATTAATTTCATTGATCAATTTTGATTTTTTTAGGTAGTTTTCATCAGGAAAATAAATAAAAAGGCATGTTTTTCCAGATAATTTTGGGATAATGACCTTAGCTTTCTCTAAAGATAAAGCAGGGCAACCAAAGCTTCTTCCCAGCCTACCATAATTTTTAATAAAGTCTCTGCTAACGTATTTTGCACCATGTATAACAATAGCCCTTTCTTTAGCATTGTTGTTAAAGCCATCTTCTACACCTTCTAAAATTAGAGAGAGGCCATGTTTGCCAAAATACGTGTTTTGGGTAACATAAAACCCCAAGCTACTCATGTGTGATTCTTTTATGTTTGAAAATTTTTTTGCAAACTCTTCACCGGTTTTTTTTCCATGGGCTACTAAAGTATGGTGAATTACAACTTTATTTTTTATGTCGATAACCCACAACCTTTTTTTGTTTGCCGATAAAGAAAAGTCGATAATAGTTAACAGGTTTTTATTCCCCAAACTACTATCTCTTTCTAATTTTAAATAACCTAAAAGTGCATATTCAAATACCTTGTAATCAGGTTTACTATCAGGTGTGGCTAATTCATTATAAAGTTGGGTTATTTCATTTTTTTCGTTTTGACTATATCCAAGTAATGATGGAAGAATGAGACAAATTACAAAAAAATAATTTTTAATCATTTTTGTAATCTTTAGAAATTGGCTTGTGCATAAAATGATTTTGGTGTATTCTTCCAAATTTAAAGGTTTTTAATTCTAATTTGAAACTAATAAAATGAAGAGGGGCGTTTCTTAAGCAAACAAATACCTAAAAACATCATTAATTTTAGAGAAGAAAACTACTTCAATTCCTTTGGGAATATTAAGGCCTTTTTTGTTGTAGGAGGATAAAATAATGTATTCAAATCCTAGCTTTTGTGCCTCAGCAACCCTTTGGTCTGCGCGGGTAACCGGGCGAACCTCACCTGAAAGTCCAATTTCTGCTGCCAAGCATATTTTAGGGTTTATGGCAATATCTTCTGATGATGATAAAATAGAACACACAACAGCCAAATCAATTGCAGGGTCATCTATTCTTAAACCACCAGCCATATTTAAAAAAACATCTTTGGCGGTTAGCCTAAAGCCACATCTTTTTTCTAAAACCGCCAACAACATATGCAACCTGCGCAAGTCAAAACCGGTTGCTTGCCTTTGTGGAGTTCCATAAGCGGCGGTACTAACTAATGCTTGTGTTTCGATAAGTAAAGGCCTTAAGCCTTCCATCGTTGCGCCAATTGCACTTCCACTTAAATCTGCATTTCTGTTAGAAATAAGAATTTCAGATGGATTGGTTACTTCTCTTAAACCATTGCCTTTCATTTCGAAAATACCCAACTCGTTGGTTGAGCCAAAACGGTTTTTTGATGCCCTGAGCAAACGATAAATATGGTTTCTGTCGCCTTCAAACTGCAACACCGTATCAACCATGTGTTCCAAAATTTTAGGTCCAGCAATTACCCCTTCTTTAGTAATGTGCCCTATGAAAAATATTGGAGTATTGGTTTCTTTTCCGAAGCGTAAAAGCTCACCTGCAGACTCTCTAATTTGAGAAATACTTCCAGGGGAAGAGTCTATTAAAGAGGAGTGAAGAGTCTGAATAGAATCAACAACCAACATGTGAGGCTTAACTGCCATTGCCTGTTGAATAATGTTTTGAGTGTTTGTTTCAGTTAGCAATAGAAAATTCTCGTGGTCGGTTAAAATTCTATCAGCCCGCATTTTTATTTGCTGCTCGCTTTCCTCGCCCGAAACATAAAGGGTTTTTAAATGGGTTTCTTCTAAGGCTACTTGCAACATTAAGGTTGACTTGCCAATGCCTGGCTCTCCACCAATTAATACTGCAGAGCCTGGGACAATTCCACCGCCTAAAACTCGAGTAAGTTCTTGGTTTTTTATTTTTATTCTAACCTCGCCTCCAACTTCTACTTGACTTAGTGTTTTTGGAGTTTTGGCTGTTTTAGAATCGGGATTAGCATAATTTATTTTATCATAACCCTTAGAAATTACTTCTTCAGTAAAGGTATTCCATTCGCCGCATGAAGAGCATTTGCCCGCCCATTTTGGCGATTCGTAACCACAGTTTTTGCAGAAAAAGGCCTTTTTTATTTTGGCCATTAACTGTTTTTGATTTTATTTTCTAGGTTGGTCGTTGAGTGTCCTTCTGTTAAGGGAATGGTTAAAACTTTACCACCATTAGCTTGTACAAATTCATGACCAGCAATTTCTTCTATTTTATAATCTCCGCCTTTTACCAAAACATCAGGTTCTAGCTCTTTAATTAAGCTCTCGGGTGTTACTTCATCAAACAAAACAACAGCATCAACATAAGAAAACGCAGCCAAGCAAAGCGCTCTGGTGTTTTCGTCTTGTAAGGGTCTGTTTGGGCCTTTGCCTAAAAGTTTGGCTGAAGCGTCTGAGTTTAATCCAACGATGAGCCTGCTGCCTTGGTCTGCCGCCTGGTGCAAGTATTCTACATGGCCTCGATGAAGTAAATCAAAAACGCCATTTGTAAATACTACTTTTTCACTTTTTAGTCTCCATCTTGCACAAAACCTTTTGGCTTCATCAAGGGGTAAAATTTTGTTTTTTATTAAATCAAGCTTTAACATCAGCAAATTGTTTATTGTAAATAGGCATTAGAAAAAATGAAATAGCACCAAATATAAGCAGCATTAAAGTTTGAGCGGTCCAAACAATCCAACCAAAAGCAGCTCCTGTGTTTCTATCTACTCCGTAAAGTAATAAAACTGCCTGAATTGCCAATGGATAAGCACCAATACCACCATTGGTTAAAACAATTGTAAACCCTCCCATTACAAAGGCAGTTAAAATACCACCAATTGGCACATCTTTGGTTTCGGGTAAGCTGAAGAAGCATAAATAAAACATCAGTAAATACATCAACCAAATAAAAATGGTATGACCTAAAAACTGCCACTTCTTTTTCATTTTAAAAATGGATGCTACCCCTTCATAGAGACCAATTACAATAACTTTAATTTTTTCGATAATTGGATTTTGTTTTTTGTTTAAAAGCAAAAAATAAATAGCAGCTAAAGTCAAGAGGCCGAAAACTCCAACAAGCCCATAAAGCGCAAGCCCAGAAACGGCATCAGTAAGTTTATTTAAAATTTCAAATACAAGACCTTTAATTATGTCAAACTGAATAATAACAACAGAAATGGTTATTAAAATTAAAATAATAAAGTCGGCAACTCTTTCTGCTATTACAGTTCCTAGTAATTTATTAAAGGGTATTTTTTCATATCGAGCTGAAACGCCACAACGTGTTAACTCACCTAAACGGGGCACGGCTAGGTTAACTAAGTAACCAATCATTACAGCAAAAAAGTTATTCCAAAACTTTGTTTTATAACCTAAAGGCTCTAAGGTATAATTCCAACGATAAGCCCTACTTAAGTGGCTCAATAGCCCAAAAAACAACGAAAAAGTAATCCAATTATAATTTGCACTTTTAAAAGAAACAGCAATGTCTAATTTATCTTGCTCTGAAAGCGATGAATAAAAAAACCAAACTAAATAAATGCCTAAACCAAGTGGTAAAATAACTTTTAGTGCATTAAAAATGGTTTTTTTCAAAGCCAATTATTTTATAGTGTTTGTGTTTTCGTCAGGAAAAATAATTGTTGGCTTAAAGGTTTTTGCTTCTTCAAAATCTAAAAAGGCGTATGATATAATGATAATGATATCACCAACAGCAACACGTCTAGCGGCAGGGCCATTTAGACATACAGCCTTACTTCCTCGCTCACCTTTAATAACGTATGTTTCTAGCCTTTCGCCATTATTAATATTTACAATTTGAACCTTTTCACCTTCAATTAAATTGGAAGCGTTCATCAGGTCTTCATCTATGGTAATAGAACCGATATAATTCAAATCGGCTTCGGTAACTTTTACCCTGTGAATTTTTGACTTTAATACCTCTATTTGCATTTCGGCGGCAAAATTAACTAATTAACGCCAAATTGTCTATTAATCTAACACCACCTAAAAATGCAGCGATAAAAGCACGTGGCTTATTTTCAGAATTTAGATTTTTGGTAGGCTGCAAATCATGTTCTGATGCGATTTCAAAATAATCAAGTTCAAATGCAGGTTCTTTTTTAAAGGCCTCCTGCACCAAAAACTTTATTTCTTCTGATGTTTTTGAAGCAATCATGCTTTTAGCAAAATTCAAAACTTCATAAATAAATACAGCTTTTTTTCTTTCAATCTCGGTTAACCTAGTATTTCTTGAGCTCATAGCCAATCCATCTGATTCTCTTAAAATTGGACAGCCAACTATTTCAACAGGCAAGCTTTTTAGACTCACCAATTTTTCAATGACTTTTAATTGTTGAAAATCCTTCTCACCAAAAAATGCCATTTGAGGTTTGATAATGTCGAATAGCTTGCTAACAATCGTTCCCACGCCGTTAAAATGACCTGGCCTAAACCGACCTTCCATAGATGTATCAAATGGAGAAAAATCAAATTGCTCAACAGTTTCATTTTCTTGGTACATTTCACTTACCTCAGGTAAAAAAACCACATCGCAACCAACCTCTTCTAATAGCTTTAAGTCTTGGCTAATTGTTTTAGGATATTTTTCAAAATCTAAAAGGTTGTTAAATTGTGTAGGGTTTACAAAAATTGAGCACGTAGTGAGGTTAGAAGCTGATTTACTTTTATCGATTAAAGATAAATGCCCTAGGTGTAAAGCCCCCATAGTTGGCACAAAACCTATTGTTAATTTTGGGTTTTGGGCCTTTCTCCAATCAAAATATTGCGCTTTCGTTTTAAATATCTTCACTCGAAAATCAATTAGAAAGTTATTCAATAAAATCTACACATCAAGTGTAACCTATTAAACAAAGCTAATTGAAAATTGAGGGTAGCCAATTTTTTTATAACTTTGTGAATCTTTTTTGTTAAACATATATCTTTTTATGGAAAAACCTAGAGTTCTTTATATCTCACAAGAAATAACCCCCTACCTTCCTGAAAACCACATGTCCACTATTGCTAGAAACCTTCCTCAAGGTATTCAAGAGCGCGGCAGAGAAATAAGGACCTTTATGCCAAGGTATGGCTTAATTAACGAAAGAAGGCACCAATTACACGAAGTAATTAGACTTTCTGGAATGAATTTAATTATTGATGATATTGATCACCCTTTAATTATTAAGGTTGCCTCAATTCAACAGGCAAGAATGCAGGTTTATTTTATCGATAATGAAGAATATTTCAAAAGAAAATCTCTTTTTCACGATCATGAAGGAAATATTCATGAAGATAATGATGAGCGTATGATTTTCTTCTGTAGAGGTGTTTTAGAAACAGTTAAAAAGTTAGGTTGGTCTCCAGATGTTATTCATTGTCATGGATGGTTAACAGGTTTAGTGCCACTTTACCTTAAAACGCTTTACAAAGACGACCCAATTTTCGCAAATTCTAAAGTTGTTTATTCGACTTATGAAAACGAAATGAAAGGAGAATTAAATAGCAGTCTTTCAAAAAAGATATTATTTGATGATATTACTCCTGAGGAAATAGAAGCAATAAAAAACCCAACATTTAACAATGTTAATGTTTTGGCCATGAAACATGCTGATGCAATAATTAAAGGTCAAAGTAGTTATTCTCCTGAACTAGAAAAAGCATTTGAGGCTTTTGATAAACCAATTTTAGAGTGGGATCAAGAAGACGATTACATGGATGCATATGCAGATTTTTACGACAGTATAGTAGATGTGGAAACATCAATTTTTGCAGATTGAACAAAATAATTTCTACAAAATATCTAAGACGGGTAGTTATACCCGTTTTTTTTTACGCAGGTTTTTTCTTTTTGACCTCTTGTAATCAAGATGACTTTACCAATACTGGCTTTGTAGCAACCGACAACCCTCTAAATGTAATTACTGTTGATACTTTCAGTTTTGAAGCAACAACTATAAAAGAGGACTCTGTTAATGTTCAAGGATACTTGTATCAGTTATTGGGCTCTATGAACGAGGAAAATTTTGGAGAGACAAAAGCCAATTTGGTTACCCAGATATTACTTTCTGAGGAAGACCCATTTCTAATAAACATTAGCGATATTGTTATTGATTCTGTTAACATGTTGTTGAATATTCAACAAACTTATGGAGAAGATAACCCTCAGGATTTTAAAGTATTTATGCTTAAAGAAGAATTGGATACCGCCAATGACTATAAATCGAATCATATCCCAAACTTTGACCAATTTGAGGTTGGTAATGCTAAAAACGTTGTTATTAATACAGAAGATAGTGTTGACTTAGGTGGAGACAAATTTGCTCCTGGTTTAAAGATTCCTTTGTATAATACTTTTGGGGAATATTTGTTAAACTCAAACCGGTTTGCAATAATTTCAAACCAAGACTTTCTAGATTACTTTCCAGGTCTCTACATTGAACCGCAAAATCAATTTAATGCAGGTGAGGGAGGTATATCAAGACTTATTCTAAATTCAAATCAAAGCAGAATTAGAATTAATTACCACAGCAAATCAACAAGCGAATTATATTATTTTGATTTCCTTTTTACTTTAGGAGCAATAAAATTTTCAACCTATAGCCACAACACAGCTGGAGCGGCAATAGATAATGTGTTGGGTGATAAAACAAAAAGTGAAGAATTCCTTTACATCAAATCAAACGCAGGTTCTTACGTGGATATTGATTTGACTTTTCTCGAAAAATTTGCAAAAAATAATACAGCAGTAATTAATAAGGTTGAGCTAGTTGTGCCAGTTGAAAATAATATTGATTTACCGTATGCCCCTCATCCTAGGTTGTTTATAACCGGAATTGATGACGAAGGAAAGGAAATTGTTTTAATAGACCAGTTTGAAAGTGAATCTCATTATGGAGGAGTTTACAATGCAACAGAAGGACAATATAAATTGAGAATTACTAGATCAATACAACAAAAAATAGAACAATTTAAAAACAACGAAAACCCGAATACAAATTACCACCTAATTCCGGGGGACTTAATTCCTGGTGGGGCAGCAGTTAATGCGAATCAAACCCTTATTGCAGGAAAAAATAACCCAAACCTATCAAGGAATTTTAAATTAATAATTTCGTACACGCCAATAAACAATTAAAATATGTGTGGAATAGTTGGATACATAGGCTCAAAACAAGCCTATCCTATAATCATAAAAGGTTTAAAAAGATTAGAATACAGAGGTTACGATAGTGCCGGTATTGCCATTTTTAATGGAAAAATAAAAAATTACAAGAAACAAGGTAAGGTCTCTGAGTTAGAGAAACATGTTGGAGATACAGATGTTTCTGCAACGCGCGGAATAGGCCATACTAGGTGGGCAACCCATGGTGAACCAAACGATGTTAATGCGCATCCACATTTTTCAAATTCTGGTAATTTGGTAATAATTCATAATGGAATTATTGAGAATTACGATGTTATCAAAAAAGAACTTGTAAAAAGAGGATATACCTTCCAAAGTGATACTGATACTGAGGTGTTGGTTAACTTAATTGAAGAAATAAAGAAAAATGAGCATGTTGACTTGGCTGAAGCCGTAAGAAAAGCTTTAGCGCAAGTTATTGGTGCTTATGCCATTGTAGTAATGAGTAATGATGAACCGGAAAGGTTAGTTGCCGCTAGAAAAAGTAGTCCACTTGTTATTGGAATAGGCGAAGATGAGTATTTTTTAGCATCTGATGCAACACCAATTATTGAGTACACAAAAAACGTGGTTTACCTTAATGATGAAGAGATTGCTGTTGTTGAACCAGGCAAAAAAATGCAACTTTTTAACATTCAAAAAGAAAATAAAACACCTTACATACAAGCCCTAGAGTTAAACCTTGAAGAAATTGAAAAGGGAGGTTACGACCACTTTATGCTCAAAGAAATTTATGAGCAACCTCGTTCTATTATGGATAGTCTTAGAGGTAGATTGAGAATTAATGAGGGCATTGTTCAATTAGGGGGTATTTTAGATTATGAAGTAAAAATGGCCAAAGCCAAAAGAATTATTATGGTTGCTTGCGGTACATCTTGGCATGCAGGCTTGGTTGGTGAGTATTTATTTGAAGATTTAGCAAGAATTCCAGTTGAAGTTGAATATGCTTCAGAGTTTAGATATAGGAACCCAATAATTAATGAAGATGATGTTGTAATTGCTATATCTCAATCAGGAGAAACAGCAGATACTTTGGCAGCTATTCAATTGGCAAAAGAAAAAGGTGCAACTATTATTGGGGTTTGTAATGTTGTTGGTTCATCAATTTCTAGAGCTACGCATGCGGGTTCTTATACCCATGCAGGACCAGAAATAGGTGTAGCATCAACAAAAGCTTTTACGGCTCAAATTACAGTTCTAACCCTTATGGCTTTAATGATTGGAAATAAAAAGGGAACTATTCCTACCAATCGCTTTCATCATTTAATTCAAGAGTTGGCTTTAATACCAGAAAAACTTGAACGAGTTTTAAAAGTTGATGCAAAAACCTTAGAGCTTGCCCATATTTTTAAAGACGTACGAAACTTTTTGTACTTGGGAAGAGGTTATTCTTTCCCTGTGGCATTAGAAGGAGCTTTAAAGCTTAAAGAAATATCTTACATTCATGCAGAAGGTTATCCTGCAGCAGAAATGAAACATGGTCCAATTGCATTAATTGATGCAGAAATGCCTGTGGTAGTTATTGCTACAAAAGGCTCTTCTTACGAGAAAGTTGTAAGTAACATACAAGAGGTTAAAGCTAGAAAAGGAGTTGTTATTGCTGTTGTTACAGAGGGCGATGAACAAGTAAAAGGCATGGCAGATCACATTATTGAAATACCAGAAACTGACGATATTCTTGTTCCTTTTATTTCTGTAGTTCCATTGCAATTATTGTCATATCATATTGCAGTCTTAAGAGGTTGTAATGTTGACCAACCAAGAAATTTAGCCAAGTCGGTTACTGTTGAGTAAATTTATAGATTTGTTATAATAACTAAAACCATTAAAATATGAAAAAACTGAATTATTTATTTGCCGCCTTATTGGTTGTAGCTTTTACAGCATGTGGAGGTCCAACAGCTGAGGAAAAGGCACAAGCCCAAGAAGAAACACAAGAAGAAGTAAACGACATGATGGACCAATTGGAGTCTGAAATGAGCGAAGAACCAGCAGCAGCTACTGAAGAAAGCGATGAAGCTATGGAAGGTGATAAAATGGAAGAGCCAGCTGCTAAAGCAATGAAAGAAGAAGCCGCTCCTGCAAAAGAGGAGGTTGCTCCAGCTAAAAAAGCTACTTTAAAGAAAAAGACTACTCCTTCAAAAGAGATGGCTCCAGCAGAAGAAAAATAAATCCTCCATTCAATAAAAACTTTAAAGCCGAAGCATTTTGTTTCGGCTTTTTTTATTCTTTAAACCAACTAGAGTACATCAAATAGTTGTTGGCGATGCGTTTTACCTCACCTTCAAAAAGTTCAGGTGTTAATTCTTTTACTTTTTTGGCTGGAACACCAGCATAAACACTTCCGCTTTTTATCTGGGTATTTTCTAAAACAACAGCGCCGGCTGCAATTAAGCAGTTTTTTTCAATAACGCAGCCATCCATAACAATGGCACCCATGCCAATTAATACATTATCGTGAATGGTACACCCATGCACTAAGGCATTGTGACCAATGGAAACGTTATTACCCAAAGTTGTTGCTGCTTTTTCATAAGTACAATGTATTACAGCTCCATCTTGAACGTTAACCTTATTTCCTATTTTAATGCTGTTTACATCGCCTCTAATAACGGCGCTAAACCAAACCGAGCAATCATTACCCATAGTTACATCCCCAACTATTGTAGCATTTTCGGCAAAGTAGCAGTTTTCACCATGTTTGGGAGTTTTTCCTTTTACTGATTTTATCAAGGCCATAATTTTCTTTTTTTCAAAGAAAAGCATTTCAAATCTCAACACTTAAAAGGCCACCAAACTTTTTTAGTGGCGGATGGTTTACAGTGCTAACTTTGTATAAAATTTTAGTATGAGCGAGAAAAAAATTCCAGTAGCAGTATATAGTGAGAGTACGCCAAACCCAGCTACCATGAAGTTTGTTGCAAGTCACATGTTTTTAAAAGATGGGGGTAGTATTGAATTTACATCTCCAGACCAAACAGAAGATGCGCCACTTGCAGCAAGATTATTCACTTTTCCTTTTGTTACAGGGGTTTTCTTTGCAAAGAATTTTGTTACCATAACTAAAAACGACGCTGTTGAGTGGATGGAAATCACCAATGAAATGCGCGAGTATTTAATTAATTATTTAACGGCTGGTTATCCTGCTTTTAATAAAAAACCTCAAACCAACTCTTCAGAAGATAGCTCTAGTGAAGCTCCAAGTAATATTCCTCCTGTTCCACAAAATCAGCAAGAAGAGCGTATTACTGAAATTTTGCAAGAGTATATTCGCCCTGCTGTTGAAAGCGATGGAGGTGCAATAGATTTTAGGTCTTTTGAGGAAGGTAAGCTAACAGTAACCTTAAGAGGAGCTTGTAGCGGCTGCCCTAGCTCTACAATTACTTTAAAAAATGGTATTGAGCAACTTTTTAAAAGAATGATGCCTGAAGTTACTGAAGTGGTGGCTGAGGAGTTGTAAAACCTACCTTTTCCCTAACCCTTCCTAATACTTCCCTTGCTACTTTTCGTGCTTTTGAGGCACCTTCCATTAAGTGGGCTTCAATAACTTGTTTGTTATCCATCAACTCAAAGTATTTGGCTCTAGTTTCAGCAAAATGTGAAAGTATTTTTTCAAGTAATGCTTTTTTAGCGTGACCATAGCCATAATTTCCTCCAATATAATTATTCCTCATTTGTTCAATTTCAGCACCTGTTGCTAAAAGTTTATACAAAGCAAAAACATTACAAGTATCAGGATTTTTGGGTTCCCCTAAAGGAGTACTATCTGTAATAATAGACATTACTTCTTTTTTTAATTTCTTATCCGATTGAAAAATATTGATGGTATTATTTTTTGATTTGCTCATTTTGGTGCCATCAACGCCAGGTATTAACATAGTATCTTTTTGAATTTTAGCTTCAGCAGGAATTAGAGTATCGCCCATTAAATTGTTAAATTTATTGGCAACATCTCGGGTAATTTCTAAATGTTGTAACTGGTCTTTTCCTACGGGAACAAACTCAGCATCGTATAATAAAATATCTGCAGCCATTAACATTGGGTAAGAAAACAAACCAGCATTTACATCTTGTAATCTATCAGATTTATCTTTAAAAGAATGGGCAAGGGTTAGCCTTTGGTAAGGGAAAAAGCAACTTAAATACCAACTTAACTCAGCAGTTTCTGGCACATCGCTTTGGCGGTAAAAAACTGTTTTTTTGGTGTCTAAACCACAGGCCAGCCAAACAGCGGCAACACTATAGTTATTTTCTCTAACAGTTTCGCCGTTTTTTATTTGGGTTAGCGCATGCATATCGGCAATAAACAAAAACGATTCTGTATTTGGGTCTTCGGCCATTTTTATGGCAGGTAATATTGCGCCTAATAAATTTCCCAAATGAGGTGTACCTGTAGATTGAACTCCTGTAAGGATTCTTGCCATTTTATTAATTTTTCACAAAAGTAAAGTAAACTAAAGACGGCTTTAAGGAGTGGAGACTTAATTTTGCTTTAGTTAAAGTGGAAATGGAATATTTTAAAAGAGCTGTTTATGCGATTTATAAATGCTATTTGATAATAATTTTTTTATTGTCAATGATTCCTTTTTATCCAATTTTTTGGGTTTTGTTAAAACTCAAAAAATTTAAAACAGTTTTAGCTTTAGAAAATTTTTGGACAAGAATATTTTTGCCCTTAGCGGGAATTTTTACTACAATCCAACAAAAGCACGATTTTCCTAAAGCGCCATTTATTATTTGCCCAAATCACAGCTCTTACTTCGATATTTTTGCATCATTAAGAGTGATGCCAAGGTTTTACTCCTTTTTAGGAAAAGCAGAATTACAGCATTGGCCAATATTCAATATTTTTTTCAATAGTGGAATGAATATTTTGGTGAACCGTGAAAATAAATTTGGTGCAGCCCAAGCGTTTAAAAAATCATTAAAAGCTATAGATGATGGAAAGAGTCTTATTATTTTCCCTGAGGCAGGAATTCATTCAGAAGCACCAAAGCTACTTCCGTTTAAAGATGGCGCTTTTGCGTTGGCTATAAAAAAGCAAATACCAATTCAGCCAGTTACATTTTTAGATAATTACAAAATATTAAAAACAGGAGGCTTTTTTAAATCAAGAGCATTACCAGGTGAGTGTAGGGTTATTTTTCATAAACCAATTGAAACGAAGGGCTTAACCCAAGCCGATTTAGTAAATTTGCGCCAACAAGTTTTTGGTATAATTCAAAAACCACTGCTTTAATATGAAAATAGATCAAAATTTAATTAGCCAATTAGCCAAGTTATCTAAACTTGAGTTTACACCTGAAGAGCTTCCAAAAATTGAGGAAGATTTAACTAAAATGTTGGCGTTTGTAGAAAAGCTAAACGAGGTAAATACAGAAAATGTAGAACCATTAATTTATATGACTCTAGGCGCTCAAAACCCGCGTGAAGATGAGGTTGAAAGCAGAATCACACAAAAGCAGGCATTAAAAAATGCTCCACAAAAAGACTCTGATTATTTTAGAGTTCCAAAATTTCTTAGCAAAAAAGACTAATAAATTTCGTAAGTGCCCAATTGAATATTGTGATCTGAAAATGGAGTACTGATGTTTTTAAACTTTACACATTTGATATATTCATTGTGAAATTGAACATCAATTCTAAATGGAAGTAAAGGGTTAGCTATTGTTGAACCGTAACCGAGATGCAAAAAATCGAAACTATCTTTTAAATCTTTTGAAAGTGTTTTGTAAGTATGCAAATAAGGCGGGCTATTTAAATCTCCAACCATAATTACAGCATTTTTTACTTCAAAGTTTTCTCTAATTATTTCAGCTTGTTCTTGTTGTTCGCCAATTATTTTTATCAAATGGTCTATTGATTTATCTTCATCATTTTTAAGGTTGAACGAACTTAAATGGAAATTATAAAGGGTGAGTTTTTTCTTTTTCGGGGTAGTTAATTCATACTTCAAGCCACCATTCATATGGCTTATTGGTAAAAATAATTCAGTTGAAGAGTTTACTTTGAGTTTCGAAAAAACTGCAAGCCCATAAATATTGTTTTCGTGTCGAGAGAATGAATAATAAGGCATCTTTAGGGCTGCTGCCATTTTGTAGCCTATTTCATCTTTGTTTTGCCAGTTTTCTTTTATTCCGATTTCTTGAAAACAGATTACATCCGGATTATATTTTAAAATTTCATCAGCTAAGGTTTCAATATTATCATTTACATAACTTAATTGAGCTGCATTTAGGCTTAAAACTTTAATTTCATATTCTGGGTTTTTGATAAAACTTTCAGAAAAATCTAAACCAAATAAAGCAATAACTGCTTCCCAAGTAAAAAATATACAGATACCAAACCAAGCTGTAACATCAAACCTAGTTTTAATAGCGTAAAATAGTGCGGAAAGAAAAGAAATTAGAAAAAGGTAGGGACCTGTAAGGGCTATAACCTGAAACGAAGGATAAGAAATTAAATCGTGATCTGCAAAAAAACAGATACCCGATAAAATTAGGGTTAAAACAAAATAGGTATATCGTATAAAACTAAGCACAATTGAAAGCCTAACAAATGTAGGCTTTCAATTGAAAAATAATAAGGTTTAGCAATATTCTTCGAAGGCTGCTGTTAAATTTTCAGCAATCATATCTGCTGAACGCCCTTCGATATGGTGGCGCTCAACAAAGTGAGCAAGTTTGCCATCTTTAAATAAAGCTATACAAGGAGACGAAGGAGGGTAAGGTAAAAAGTGTTTTCTTGCCTGCGCTGTAGCTTCAGTATCAAAACCTGCAAAAACAGTTGTTAAATTATCTGGTTTTTTACCTTGGGATACAGCTAATTTTACACCTGGTCTAGCAGTTCCTGCTGCACAGCCACAAACTGAGTTAACCATTACTAGGGTAGTTCCTGTTCTACCAATTGCTTCATCTACTTTATCTGGTGTTAAAAGCTCTTCAAAGCCAACTTCTACAAGTTCACCTTTCATTGGAGCTACTAATTCTTCTGGATACATAATATATTTTTTTGCAAATTTATAATCAATCTAAATAACATATGAATTAATTTTAAGTTCGTTTGGCTTGAAAAAAGGCGGAAAGTATTTTGCCGCAATCATCACTCAAAACCCCCGATTTCATTTCGGTTTTGGGGTGCAGAATATCATCACTAACTAGGGTATATCCCCTTTTTGCATCAAAGGCGCCAAATACAAGTCTTTTTGGTCTTGCCCAAAAAATTGCTCCAGCGCACATTAAACATGGCTCAAGCGTTACATATATGTCGCAGTTGGTTAAAAATTTATTTCCCATAAAGTTTGCAGCGGCAGTTATTGCCTGCATTTCTGCATGTGCTGTAACATCAGTTAGGTGTTCTGTAAAATTATGAGCTCTAGCAATTATTCTGCTTTTGTGAACCACAATAGCCCCAACTGGCACCTCATCTGCTTCATAAGCTTTTTGAGCCTCAACGAGGGCTTGTTTCATAAAATGCTCGTCTGATTGAACTGAAAGTGTCATGTGCCAAAAGTAATGGCTAAACTGGTGAAATAAATTTTTCTTCTATTAAATCAAAACCATTCATTCTTAAAAAGATTTGTACAAGACAAACAACATCTTTTTGACAATATTCAACAATTCTATCCAAACCTTTTTCTTCCCAATATACCCTTCCTACATCTGCTCCACTAATATCTGCTTTAGGTGATGGGATATCAAAAATTGCAGCCAATAAGTCTAAAGAAGTAAAGCTTTTGTAATCTCCAAACCGCCACATTTGCATTGTATCCAGGTGCTGAACTTCCCAAGGTTTTTTTCCTCCTAAATCAAGTATTTTTGGAATTGTTAAACCATTTACTAGCATTCTTCTGCATAGGTAAGGAAAATCAAATTCTTTGGCATTATGACCACAAAGTAAATGCTGGTTTGTGTTAAAGTATTTTTCTATTAAACCCGAAAATCTTGTTAAAATATCTGTTTCATCATCACCAAAAAAAGAGGTAAGTCTTAATTGGTTTTTATCATCTTGCGCATGTATAAAACCAACACTAATGCAAACAATTTTACCAAACTCTGCATAAATTCCAGCCCTTTTATAGAGCTTTTCGGGTGTTTCCTCATCTGTTTTAGCCAAAAAACTTGCTTTATGATTCCATAATGTTTTGAGTCTTTCGGGTAAATCGTTATAGTTCGCTTCTTGAGGAACAGTTTCAATATCAAGAAAAAGAATTTTTGATAGATCCATTGTTTTATTTTTTTAGTTGAAAAAACAGGATGTTTTCATTTTTCAAGTTAACATTTTATTGCATATTGCATCAAAAGATATGATTATGAATTCTTATGCACACCCACGCAAAATTAGTATTTTAATTTTTTCCATTTTTATTATCTTTTCATCAACTGGAATATCTCAAAACCAATCCAAAGTTTCTAGAGAAGAATATAACGAGTTTATTATGAGTCATCCTTTTATGAAAAGGGAGAAAATGACCAAACAAGAACTCAAGAAAATTCCAAAATATGATAGGCCAGATTTGGCTTGGGAGCAAGATTTTTTAACCACTTTAGACCCTGCTACTGGCTCGCCCGAAAAGAGTAGATTATTCCCAACACTTGATATTATTGATCAAATGCAAAGCACTTTAACTCCTGCTGCGCCTGGAAGTTCAACAAGCTCTAGCTGGGTTGAAAGAGGACCAAATAATGTTGCAGGCCGGACGAGAGCTTTAACTTGGGACCCAAATGATTTAACCGGAAAAAAGGTTTGGGCAGGCAGCGTAACAGGAGGTTTATGGTATAATAATGATATAACAAGCTCTTCTTCACAATGGCAAAGTGTAAATGATTTTTGGGATAATATAGCTGTAACATGTATTGCTTTTGACCCTAACAACTCGCAAATTGTATATGTTGGAACTGGTGAAGGCTATGGAAGTACCTCAACATCAAGAGGTGCTGGAGTTTGGAAAAGTACTAACGGAGGTTCAACTTGGGCTAGGTTAACCTCTACAAACAGTTGGTATTTTATAAACGATATTAAGGTAAGAAATGAAAGCAACACATCTGTGGTTTATGTTGCTGTAGATGGAAATTTTTATAATGGAGCATGGCATGGGGCTGCAGATGCTGGCTTGCACCGAAGTATTGATGGAGGCACAACTTGGGGAACTAATCAAGTTTTGCCAAATATTCCATCTGAAACCATAAACTATGTAGCTAGTGACATTGAAATTGGGGCAAATAATAGATTATGGATCGGCACAAGACGCTCTCCCTTTGGCGCAACAGATAGAGGAGGAGGCCGTGTACTTTACTCTGATAATGGAACAACTTGGACAACAGCATATTCATCTTCTGTAACCAATGGATATGGTAGGGTTGAATTGGCTTGTGCCCCGAGTAATGCTAATTATGTTTATGCTCTAATCGAAAATCAAAACATAGTACATGAAATAAAAAGAACAATAAATGGTGGTACCAGTTGGACATCTTTATCAGAACCAAATGATGATGATTTAGGAATACCCGCCACAGATTTTTCAAGAAACCAAGCGTGGTATGATTTAATTATGGCTGTTGATCCAAATAATGTTAATCGAGTAATTGTTGGAGCAATAAATGCTCATATGACCACAAATGGAGGAACAAGCTGGGATCAAATTTCAAAATGGAGTAACAACCCAAATATGGGAACTCAAAACTACAGTTACATCCACGCAGATCACCATAATATTGTTTTTAAACCAGGTAACTCTAATGAAGTAATTTTCGGAACTGATGGAGGCGTTTTTTGGACAAATAATTTATCAAACGCACCAACATCTGCTGTTTTTCAAGCACGCAATAATGGTTATAATGTAACTCAATTCTTTGCAGGTGCAATTAATCCAATTGCAGGAAGTAACATAATGGTTGCTGGAGCTCAAGACAATGGCACTCAGCGGTATTCTTCATCTGGAGTAAATAGCACAACGGAAATTTCAGGAGGAGACGGAGCTTATTGTTTTATAGATCAATCCAATGGTGTTCATGTTGTTACTTCTTATGTTTACAATAACTATTACTACCATAACAACTCTGGTGCAAGCTATGTAAGAAAAATTCTTGATAACAGCAATGCTGGAATGTTTATAAACCCTGCCGATTTAGATGATGTAAATAATATTTTATACACAAGTTTAAGGTCAGGAGAAGTATATAAATTATCAAATTATAACCTTTCTAATTACAGCTTAGATTCTATTTCAATAACAGGAATAAGTGGAATGCCTAATGCAATTAAGGTTTCACCATATAATAGTTCTGCAAATGTTTATGTAGGTGATGTTTCGGGTAACTTGGTAAAAATAAATAATGCAAATGGCTCTTCACCAACCTTTACAAATCTAACCGCTAGTGCATTTCCAAATGGCTCAATATCCTCAATAGAATTTGGAACTTCGGAAAGTCAAATTATTGTAACGTTTAAAAATTATGGAGTTACTTCTGTATTTTACTCCTCAAATGGCGGCACCACTTGGGTTAGTAAAGAAGGCAATTTACCTGATATGCCTGTAAGGTGGGCATTAATTAATCCAAACAATGTTGATGAAGTAATACTAGCAACAGAAGTTGGTGTTTGGGCCACAACAAACTTTTCAGCAAGTTCACCGAGTTGGGTTCCTAGTAACTCTGGCTTGGCAAATGTTAGAGTTGATATGTTACAGCACAGAGTTTCAGACAATACTGTAATGGCTATTACCCATGGTAGAGGGGTTTTTACCTCTAATGCTTGGAACAGCGCTACATCAAATCAACTTCCTTTTAGAAAAATTAACGAAATTAAAACTGTTGATGTAACTGGATTACCAGATTCTTTAAATGTGGAATGTAAAATTAGAGGTATTGTTACTTCAATTGATTTTGATGGTAATGCAGGATATAACTTTTTTGTACAAGACACAACAGGAGGTATTTATATATACTCGTTTGCAGATTTAAATAACTACCAAGTTGCTATTGGCGATGATATTCGGATAATTGGAAAGGTTCAACAATTTAATGGCTTAACAGAGTTTATTCCAGATTCAATAGCTTTTATTTCTTCTAATAACCAAGTTCCAAGCCCGCAATGGCAATTTGGAGTAGGTGAGTCAGATGAAGGAAATTTAGTACAATTAAACTATTGTCAATTGGTTAACCCATCTGCTTGGCCAACAACAGCAGGAAGTCATAACGTTGATATTATTAACGGAATTGGAGATACAATAATTATGAGGTTTGATGCTGATGCAAACTTAATTCCATCACTTTCCGCTCCTACAGGTTACTTTTCTATTGTTGGTTGTATTAGTCAGTTTGATAATAGCTCACCTTACTTAGAAGGAAGACAAATTTTCCCAAGGTTTTTATCTGATGTAATACCGGCTGTAAATGTTAGACTTAGTGTTGATATGACCGAGGAAATAGTTTCAGCCAATGGAGTTCATTTAGCAGGAAGCTTTATGAATGGAAACCCAAATTTACCAAACTGGAATCCAAGTGGAATTCAACTTTTCGACTCAACAACTTCTGGTTTATATGAAACAGTTTTAACACTTTCACAAGGTTACTATGAGTTTAAATTTATTAATGGAAATACTTGGGGAAATGATGAGGTAATTATAGGCTGCAATGCAAATGGTGGCACAAACCGTTATATGCAAGTTACTAGCGACACATCTCTACCTTCTTTTTGTTTTGAATCATGCCAAGAGTGTGTTACAGACGATACTTTATATGCTTTCGATTTTGCAAATGGTTTGCCAACAGGTTGGTCTAATATCGGAGATACATCTACTGCTTTATGGGAGTATAGAGGCCCGAGTACAACCCCTAATAATAGTATTGGCTCAAGAGGAGCTTTTTCAGGCGCGCAATCTCCAATTAGTTCACAATCAGCAAATAATGGGTTTATGATATTTGATTCTGATTATTTAGATGACCCAACCGGCTCTGCTGGAGCAGGGGTTTCACCCGCACCTCATGTTGGGTCAATAAGAACCCAAAATTTTAACTTTTCGAATGAGCAAAATGTTATTTTACAATTTGAAAGTTATTATAGAACTTACCAAGCTAGGGTTGGTGTTGCTATTAGCACTAATGGTGGAACATCTTATCCTGATACAGTATTTGTACATGAATTTTTAGCACCAAACCAGGCTACTTCAACGGCAGATTTATTAAGACTTGACTTATCGAGTTTTATTGGTGGACAAGCGAATGTTAAGTTAGCATTTGTGTTTGATGGCAACATTTGTAACAATTTTGGTTGTAGCTATTATTTCTGGATTATAGATGATGTAAAGCTTTTAAGAACACCTAATAACGACTTAAACTTATTTGAATCCAATTATTTAGTAGGCAACTATCTAGGTCGTTATGCCAAAATGCCACAAGGGTTAGTGCCACCCATTTCATTTTATGGTAATATTTTAAATGAAGGACAAAAAGCTCAACCTGGCACTAAGGTAAACTTTACAGGAAATGGGTTTAGTTATTCAACGTCAAGCCTTTCACTGGCGCCAGATTCTTTTATTTACTTAACGAGCACCTCAAATTTTAATGCCTTTCAGCCTGGTACATTTAACTTTTTATCAACTGCAGTTTCTGATTCAACTGAGCAATTTCCAGATAACAACCAGGTTAACATAGGTTTTGAAATAACTGACAGCACATTTAATTTAAGTAGCGGCTTTAACAATGAGTTTTTAGGAACAAACTCTTGGGCAAATGCCTCTGATACTTTTATTGTAGCAAATATTTTAGAATTACAAGACTCAGTTTATTTAAATAGTGTAGAAGTAAATATAGCCTTTGGCTCAACTCCTGGAGGTAAAATTCAAATCCAGGTTTGGGATGCAGCTACTCAAACATTTGGTGGCGGAACCCAATTTACAAATCCTTTAACACTAAACTCTACATTGTATACCATAACATCAAGTGATATTAATAGTGGTGTTGTAAAGCTTCCAATATCAGGTTCGGGTAACGCAAAAAAATTATTACCTGGAAGTTATTATGTAGGTGCAGTTTTATATGGAAATAATAATGCAGATACAATTAGAGTCGGCTCAGATTTAAATATTGCGCAAAATAATGATGCTTCAGTAATTTATATTCCTTCAACATCTGGTTTTGGTGGGGTTTACTCAAATGGAAATGCCTTTGATTTGGCCATAAATGTTTCCGCCATTTCACCAAATACCTTACCCCAGCTTCCAACAGCTAATGGCGATACTTTGTATAAATATGACTTTAATGCTGGTTTGCCTAACAATTGGTTGAACCAGGGCGATACCTCAACTTCATTATGGGAATACAGAGGGCCAAATACAACACCAAACAATTCAATTGGCTCAAGAGGTGCTTTCGCTGGAGGTACAACCTTTATTCAATCTGCTACAAACTCTAATGGTTTTATGATTTTTGATTCAGATTATTTAGACGACCCCAATGGAGGAAATGGATTGGGAGTTTCACCAGCTCCACATTTAGGAGCATTGTATACTGAAGCCTTAAATTTCGGGAATGAACAAAATGTTATTTTACAATTTGAAAGTTACTTTAGAGCCTTTGAGTCTGCTGCAGGAGTTATTTTCAGCACTGATGGAGGTTTAACATACCCCGACACTATTTACATTCATGAAACGTTGCCCTTTAACCAAGCATCTTCCAACCCAGAACTAATTAGGCTAGATGTTTCCAATTATATAGGAGGCCAGCCAAACGCAAAAATTGCATTTATTTTTGATGGAACAAACCCTTTAGGATTAAACGGAGGTCAGTTTCAAAGAGGTTATTATTTCTGGATGATTGATGATATTACCTTTTTAATAAAACCACAAACTGATTTAGTTGCTTATGATGTGCACGTAAAACAACCCTTTACAATAGGAGAGCATCAAGCAATTCCTTCTTTCTTATTTAACTCTTGGGAAATGACAGGTAAGGTAATTAATAATGGAGCAACTCAAGCAACCAATGTTAGTTTGTATTGTCAAACCGAATTAGGCTCAGGGGGTTTTGTACCAAATTTTACATCAACTACCCAAGCAATATTAAACGCTGCCGATACCTCGGGTGTTTTTAACTATATGAATTTTGGTTTTAATACGATTGACAATTATGACTTGATTTTTTATCCAACATCAGATAGTACAGATAATTTTACCTTAGGTGATACTATTACTGCAAACGTTGATGTAACCAATAATGAATACAGACTTCACAGAAACGTTTGGTCATCTGCATTTGGAACAAACTTTAATACAGGAGCGGGGTCTTCAGATTCTCTTTTAGTGTTAAATGAGTTTTACTTTAAGCAACAAGCTCAATTAAATCAAATTACAATTGATATCGGAAGTGCATCTAGAGTTGGCGCGGAAGTATTTCCTGTTGTGTACCAAGGTAATTTTGGGGTTGGTTTTACAGAAGTTTATAGAGGTAGTCCTTATACAATAACAGCAACCGATACCATAAACTTTAATGCATTTATTCCAACAAATTTTGTAATCGATACCGGTTTATATTATGTGGGAGTAATGTTAAACTCAAACAACAACAGTAATAATGTAACAATTATTGATGACCAATCTTATGCTCAAAATCCAAACGCCTCTATTATAAGGTTAGGAGGAATTTTCTATAATAATGGAAATGCCTTTCACTTAACACTAAATTTAAATCAACCACAAGTTCTGGCACAAATAGACTTACCAATTACTTGGGATGATACCGCTAATGTAGATTACACCGTAACAGACTTTAGTGGCACAACTTCTAGTTTAGTAAGTGATCCATTAAATACTAGCAATCTTGTAATAAAAACAGATAAAAGCCCTGGCGGTCAGCCTTGGCAAGGGACAACATTGAGCACCCCAAATGGTCTGGCTAATCCAGTACCTTTTGTGCAGGGAGCAACAACCATTACAGCTGTTGTTTATTCTCCAGATTCTGGAATAGTTGTTAGATTGAAAGCTGAAGACAAATCTAATAACGCAATAACAGTAGAAACTGAAATTTATACAACAAAGGCAAATGCTTGGGATACCTTAATTTTTGATTTTGCTAACCATATACCAACTACTGCTGCAATAAATTTTGCGAACACTTATGACATGGTCACAATTTTTTACGACTTTAATAATAACCCGTCAAATACCAAAACATATTATGTTGATGATGTTTATTTTGGGGGGACCATTTCCTCTATCGCAAAAGCCCAAATAGACTTACCAATTACTTGGGATGATACTGCTAATGTAGATTACACTTTAACAGACTTTAGTGGCACAACTTCTAGTTTAGTAAGTGACCCATTAAATACTAGCAATCTTGTAATAAAAACAGATAAAAGTCCTGGCGGTCAGCCTTGGCAAGGGACAACATTAAGCACCTCAAATGGCCTGGCTAATCCAGTACCTTTTGCGCAGGGAGCAACAACCATTTCAGCTGTTGTTTATTCTCCAGATTCTGGAATAGTTGTTAGATTGAAAGCTGAAGACAAATCTAATAACGCAATAACAGTAGAAACTGAAGTTTATACAACAAAGGCAAATGCTTGGGATACCTTAATTTTTGATTTTGCTAACCATGTGCCAACTACTGCTGCAATAAATTTTGCGAATACTTATGACATGGTCACAATTTTTTACGACTTTAATAATAATCCATCAACTACCAAAACGTATTATGTTGATGATATTTATTTCGGGGGAACTCCTCCTGTAGTTACTCATAATGTTACCTTTCAAGTAGACATGAAATATGTTTTACAAGCATATACAACTCCTGAGTTGAATGGAACCTTTAATAATTGGTGTGGTAACTGTAACCAAATGTCCGATTCAAATAATGATAGCATTTGGGATATTACAATTCAATTACCTGTAGGAAGTTATGAATATAAATTTGCCGCAGACAATTGGGGCATTGATGAACAGCTAACTCAAGGCGCTTCATGTACAGTTACAAATGGCGGATTTACAAACAGAACTCTTACAATTACTGGTGATACCGTTTTACCTGTTGTTTGTTGGGAGTCTTGTGTCGCTTGTTCAGCCGCTCCACCTTCAGTTTATAATGTTACTTTCCAAGTAGATATGCAAAACGT
>Ga0222664_1000180_pt1 | contig 47422 bp, 50 predicted proteins | sample AntAcemetagen604_FD_181147 | JGI IMG/M metagenome (GOLD analysis project Ga0222664, IMG submission 181147) | Saline water microbial communities from Ace Lake, Antarctica - #604 | ecosystem: Environmental > Aquatic > Non-marine Saline and Alkaline > Saline | place: Antarctica: Ace Lake... | reverse complement strand
CTCCAAACATAATGTTGATTACTATCAAAGCTGCAAATGCTATGCAGTACCCAATGACTGGAAAATAGGACACTAATTTACCTGTGCAGTATTTTTTAGAGTATAAAACAAAACCCAAAAAGAAAATAAATGGAATGGTTGAGACTGCTGAACTCGTCATGAGAGACTCAAGATTAAAATAAGGCAGTAATAAAAAAGTATATAAAACTGAATAGCTTACATGAATACCTAGTGTAGCAAGAATCCATCTCCGACAAAAAATTAATCCATATCCTAGAAGAAACTGAATAAAAATGAATATAAAGAGGACGGGAAGCAGTATGCCGGGTAATCCAGTTTGGGTTGCAATTAGTGTGATACTTTTTAACAGTGTGAAAAGACTACTTCCAAGAAAAAATAAGCCTGCTACAAAGTATGTTGCATAGATTAATTTAGATGTGGTGTCCTCAGCTGATTGGAGGTGATGTATTGCTGAGTTTTTAAATAATTGGTTGTTCATAAATAAGGAGATAAAATATTGATGTTAATGATACTATTTTAGCATAATAAAATAGTAAACATTCTATACATATGCCTAAAATAATCATGTACACTGCCATAGGCACTGTTGCTCTCCTTATCGTAGTAGCTTTGACACTGCTTGTGATGGGATCATATTCTTCTGAACCAGAATTAGAGCCAGAAATTTCCGAAAGTGCGGATATAATGACTATTTCATACAAGAGGCCACGTGGCAGTGATGTTGATTATGATGCCTTGCAAGATTCCCTGGAAGGTTTTACATCAACAGAGTTACCAGAAGAAGTTGTGCTTCCTCGAACTAGTGAAGCTGTCAGTCAAGAATATATGACTGCGTATTCATCACTACTGAGTGATGCTAATCAACTGGAAACACAGCTGCGTATAAATTTAGCAGTTGCTATGTTCGAGGTCCAAAAGGAAGCAGAGGCAACAAACTACCTGCGTATGTTTCAAAGGATTTTGGATGCAAAAAAAGTAACCAAGTTTTCATATGAACTTGCTTCCCAACTTTTGGTAAGTAACAGCAACTTTAAAGGTATTATATTGTCCGATGGTGTGTCAGGAGACATTGCGCGTTTATCTACACTCCTTACTCAGGACGCGGATGCGTTTGCTGCATCATCAGTTATGCTACTTGATGCTATAGAAATAACTCTCACTGGAGCCCCTCCAGTTCAGGAGATGATAGACAAGATTGATAGATTATCAGAGGAGCTTCTTGCAGCAGCAGATAATTTCTCTGAGAGTATAGTGCGTGTCAATAGTGCGATACAGTAAATATAATATTTTGTAGCACAACTGCTACATCAATTTTAAAACCTAGTAAAGACCGACTCTGAAGGAGTCGGTCTTTACTAGGTTACTCAAGTTTTGTTTGTTGATGCACGCAATAGCCAATACCAAGTAGGACTATGAATGCTTGAAGACTGGGGTAGATACTAAATGAACCAATAAGAATCATCAGTATGCCAAAATACATAGGGTACGTTATGTGTCTGAAGACGCCATCAGCTTTATGTATTGGGTTGATTGAGAAAAATATTTCTGTAGCAGTAATGTTTTTCATAGCTAAGCGGGTACTGATCACTAGGTATGCACCCGTAACCATAAATACAATACTTATAAGTATCTGTGTACTTGTCGGTGTGAAACCTAAAGAGAAAGTGGGGGTATAGAGTATTGTGTAAAACACAAAAATTAATATAAATGTGAGTGATGAATACCTGAGTAATACAGGGTGTTTTGGAAGGGTGTCTTTTTTGTTCCTCCAAGAAAAAACGTAATCCATATTACTATCCAGAGAGTCATGATAAATAGTACTATGGGCTCTTGTGAGATTTGCATACAAACTAATCTAGTTAGTGGTATTTTGTATATAGTACACTACAGTTCATGTACATGTGGCATGGGTGTTTTACAATACCTTTGTTACAGGCAGTGATGGAGAGAGGGCATATTTTGCAAGATGTAATCAGAATACGTTATACTTCCATTATGATTCTCTGGGAAGATGTAAAAAAATGTAAGGCTCTTATACAGCAAGTGCAATCAAATGCATGTACTTCCTTTTATAAAGATAGGTTTGTAGGTGTCTGTGAGAAAAATATACAAAGTATTGTAGACGTACCATTGTTAGAGAGAAAAGATTTGACAGAAACACACCCTTCTAATCGATGTTTTGTGTCCGATGCAGAAATCGATTTTATTGCATATACTTCAGGCACTACTGGAGGTGAGCCGTTGCTTACCTATGTAGCGGAAGTTGAGAATTATTTTATTGACCCTGCCTGGGGGCTTGAAGTTTCAAAGTTGCTTGTAGTGTATCCTCCACTTAACAAGAATTTTGGTGGCACATTTATCCAGCAGTGTCGCCAGTCACCGAGCCCCGTGGTGCCAATTTTTGGTGATGTAACAAATATGGCTACTAGTGCCTATCTTGCAGATTCTGTTAGCTGCGATGCTGTATATGCAACGCCGTCACTTGCGTTGTCTCTCGCGCCATACCTCAAGAAATATTATTCGATAGAGGCTATTACATTTCTCGCTATCTCTGGAGAAACCATAGGTGAGACAAAGCTTGCAACACTGCAGGCGTTGTACCCAAAAGCGTATATAGCAAATCTCTATGCATCTTCTGAAATTGGTCAGTTTATAATGGGTCCTACAAAACAAATGATGATTGATGGGGTCAAAGGTTTTCGTATTTTGCCTGAAGCAGTAGCAGCAGCAGAGCTTGTCGATGGAGAACTTGTTATTACGTATGCACTAAACAAAGCGTTTCCATTAATACGCTATAAAACAGGTGATCACTTTGAGGTTTCTGAAAGTGCAACTAAGAAGTATGGGGAAGGAATACCAATATTGACGTGGGCTGGGAAAGGAGGAGTGGATGTTGTGCGTGTGCATGGGGTTGAAATTCGTACGGGTACCGTAGATGATTTCTTTGATACTCTTCCACAGAGTATCAATGCGTATCAGCTGCATATCCTTCCAGGAGAGATGCCTGGGACGTTATCTCTTCGTGTTGAATATGTCATGAATAGTCCTTCGGACGTCATTTCCAGCCTCATTCGAGATAGGTTTCTTGCAGATTTTAAACTAAGCCAATCCTCTAGCGTTGCTGATGCTGTTGACCTAGGTCTGGTTGACTCAGTATTCGTGCAGTCAGTTACTGAAGTTTCATTTGTGTCACAGAAGCGAAGAGTGTTAATAACTCATATTGTATGAGTGATGCGATACGAGAATATCTTGAGGCATATAGCTGGGGACTTCCTTTTCTATCAGCTGTCTTGTTGATACTTTCTGTGCCGCCAATTGACCTCTATGGCCTGGTCTTTATTGGTCTGGTGCCAATGCTTCTCTTTACGTATCTGGCCTCTTCAAAGAGACAGATTTGTTTTGGCTGGGGTTTGTTTGCTTTTATTCACGCGGGGTATATGACACACACTACGCTCTCTGGCTTTCACTGGTTGACTGGCGCTGAACTTTTTATATTTTTTATACAGTTTGCTGGATTCGTAGTAGTTGCAGGTGTAGTCCTTGTCTTTATGGTATATGCCTATATGCTGGCTACAGTACAAAAGTATTATAAACAAACGTATAATGTTGCTCCTGTGGCCGTATGCTTTCTTAGTTATATAGTGATTGAATATTTTCTGTACTGGCTCATGTCAGGATTCAATTATGGAGCGCTCTTTTTCTCGGCCCAGAATGTACCCTACCTACTTAACTTAGGAGCTGTTGCTAGTCCGGTAGTTATATCTGCAGCTGTGGTGGTTATAAATATTTTTATCTGGCTTTCGTTTTTGTGTGCCATGCGTGTCATATCCACACGCAGCTACGCGTATGTCGTGCTACTGTTTGTCTCACTTTGCTGCATTCCAATGATACTCTCTGGGGAGCCGTTAATTCCTACTGGTGCGGAGCGTGCGGTTAAGGTTGCAATTATTCAGGAAACAGAACGTAACCCAGACCTGGCTTTTGGTTATATTGCTGACGGTGAGTTTATTTTTCCGTCATTAGAAAAGCATATGCGGGATATCGCAGGTGAAAACCCAGATTTTATAATTTATCCATTTGCACCCTGGAGTGGTGTGCTGGGGAATTCTCTTGATAATAGACATTTTGATAGGGAGGTGATTACCATGGATGACGCCACCTTTTCTAGGTGGTTGCGTATGCACATTCCAGAGGATGTTATTTTTGTTTCCTGGTACACCGCATACCGCAATGGTAATTATTATAATCAGATTGGTTTCTTTAAAAATGGCCTACTCATTTCTGAGTACTCAAAAGAAAAACTCTTTCCTTTTTTCGACTACACCCCAAAGTGGGCACTGGATATTGGCATCGTGAGTTTGCCGTATGATGGTACTCCTGGAGTGGAGAATATTCCGTTTGACTATGATGGTATGAGTATAGGCTCATTAATCTGTTCCGAGATAGGTGATGCAGGAGCTACTGCAAATAGTGTAATTGGCAATGACATAATTTTCTCAATTGGCTCTGAAAGAATGTTTTCCCATGAGATACCAAGCGAGTACAGTGCGCGTCAGGCGCAGCTAAGCGCAGTCAGACACAACGTTCCTGTGGTGCGAGCAAACAAGTTTGGCCCATCTGTTGTGTATGATGCACACGGAAAAAGTCTAGGAAGAATCGGATATGAAGAGACTGGAATTTTGTATGCAACTATACTGGTCCCTCGCTAAAGCCAGTATTGCTAGAGGCAGGTTTGTCAAAGGTCAAGAAATGTTTGCTTTATAGGATACCTCTTAGTTCTTATATTCCGGTCTGCACCTTTGTAAGTTTGTGTACAAGTGCTGGAATGCTGTCATTTTAATGTCTTGTTTGGAAGCGTAGGAATAGTGTTGCTTATAGCACCTGTAGTGCATACCTTGGTCTGAGGAGCCGAGGATATCTCAGTAGGAGATGCATTTGATTTAGAGTGCGACAGAGATTGCAGTATAAATTGGCTCAGTACCAGGTGCTCTAGTGCTAGGTTATGTACTGTATTGCTATTATGATGCTCAGGATGTCTTATTGTTAATTTGGGTCTATTATATTCTTTTGTGTTTACTGTATATAATATGAATGCATTTGATAGGCTGTTATCTACTGCTCCGGTATAAGCAATAAAGTCCAAGCCTCTAATTGTTTAATGTATCTATATTAGCTACTGGGCTTGCACGGTAAATGTCTATGTCACCTTTGATGTACGGTAACCATTTTTTCAGTTAGTAAATTATTTATGTATACATACAACTTGTACCTTGCTGGCTCAATTCGTATATGGAAAGAGCAGTTTGTTCCCAGATATTCTGAAAGCTTTAACAAATCAGTTGGTTTATTTGAACCAGGAACGTTACATATTCCTCCTGATCACACACAAATAGCGCCGTTTGTTACTAAAAAATGTGTGGATGAAATAAGGGCCGCAGATGCCGTACTTTCATATATGAAGGCCTATACTCCTGGAAACAAAGAAGGTGTTCCGGGGGTAGATAGTTCTTGGGAATGTGGGTTTGCACATGGATTGAATAAACCTGTCATTGCTTTAATTGATGATGTTGAACACTTTTTGTATTTTGAAGATCAATGGATGTTGAGTCATAATAAAGCAGCATTTGTAACTCTTGACCCTGAAGTGAAGCGCATTGCACTTGAATCTTCTCATTATGAGAATCCAACTATTATTCTTGTAGAAAATATACAAGGTATTGAGACAGCTGTTATAGACTTTCTTGATCAGGTAAAGGGTGCATGATATATATGGCAGACATCTGTTTAAAAATATTTTTCATATCTAGGCCACGTATATGGCTGTATACACTAGGATCTTTTTTGTTTGGTGTTCATCTTGCAGTACTGCTTGGATATACTGTTGATGGTCTGTCAGTCCTTCTTGTATGTGCCGCATTGACTGTCCCCGTAAACTTGTTCATATATGCTCTGAATGATTATTTTGACGCCGACTCAGATGAGCAAAATCCCAAAAAAGACCACTTCGAACATAGGTCTGATAGTACTGATGGCTACCTTCTGTACCTGGCTGCTACTTCTTTGCTGCTAGTGGGCTGTTTGATGGTTACTCAGGAAGCTATAGTGATACAGCTGTTTCTTTTATGGGTTTTTATTATCCTAACTTACAACATCCCCCCGCTACGTTTTAAGGCTCGACCAGGATTAGATATGTTGTTTGCAGTAAATTTCCCACTATGGGGCTTTATTGGGTATGGTCTGGTAGCGCATGAGTTGCCAGACTTGCTTATTGTTGTACCAATCGCCTTACTCTCTAGTGTGTTTCATTTATACACTGCAGTGCACGATATTCCGTATGATAAAAAATCAGGTGTCATTACTAGTGCTGTATATGTAGGGAGTGTTAAAAATAACATGTATATCTGCGTAATACTAACTATTTTGACAATGGTATCCTTGGTATATCTTGGCTGGTTCTGGGTCGCTGTACCGTTGGTTGTGTACCTTGGTTTTTTTCTGCTGCATCTAACTGATTCTGTCTTCATCGGAGATCTTCTTTGTGCATACAGATATTTTATTTGGATTCACTATATAGTTGGTATACTTGTGTCAGTGTCTCTTTTGGTATATGTATAAAAGTATAAGTAAACACTTTTTTTGGCTCATTAAAATCTCGAGATATCCTTTTTTTGGTGGCCAACAGCTGGGTTCTTCTTAGTGGGTGCTATTTTTGGCGGACTATTTATGGAAGTGGATGTGTTACAGGTAGTGTTATTGATGTTTTGGTTTATGCTCCCTGGGGCATTGTTCTTCAATGCCATTAATGATGTGTATGATTGGGAGACAGATAAACTTAATCCACGGAAGCAGGGTGTCGAGATGGCGTCAGATGAAAGTGATCAAAAAAAATTATTTATCACCGCTGCCATTTCCCTTTTTTCTGCTGTGGTTTTTCTGCCGTTTGTATCTGGGTCGTTCCTGTTTGTGTTTTGCGTATGGTCTGTAATGATCGGAGTGTACAATATTCCACCACTACGTTTTAAGGCTCGACCAATACTAAATGTATTATTTGGAGGTGTTGCGCACTACGTTCCTATTGCAGTAATGGGGTTTGTGTTTACATCAGGAAATTTTCCTTCGGTTGAGTACATAATCCTTGGAATTTTATTTATGGCAGCAGGGCACTTAGCAGCAGGGGATGCTATGGATATTCCATATGACAAGCAAGCGGGAATACAGACACTTGGAGTAGTTATAGGGAGTGGACGTAGTACACTAGCCCTTGCGTGCGTACTTTACCTGCTGATTATTCTTTTGTGTGTCACGCAGTCTTTGGCTATAGCAGGTCTGCTAATTATTCCTTTTCCAGTCTATTTACTGTATGAAATGCATCTAAATAATATTACGCACAGATCCGTGACTATTTATCGAAACTTTAATTACCTCTGTATTTATTTTTGGATCACACTAGTTTCAATATATTTACATCTCAGTTACTCAGTATTGATCTTTTAACCAGTTCCTTAATATTCTATTGACAATATTTTATGGGAATGGTATGAAAGTACTACGTAATAGACAACTATAAAAAGGGTATGTCTTATGAAAGTACGTTCAGTTGTTATTTCAATAGCACTTGTAGCACTTGCAGCCTGTTCTTTGCCACCCATTCCAATGGGTTCAGTGTCAGAGAGCGGGGAAGTTACTCAGGGGGAAATCTACCCTGGTCTTGGCAGTTCAACCTTCACCTTCGAGATTGTTGGCACTGATGTGTTTTGTACTGGCGTTTCAACTCCTCAGGGGGAGAGCGATGCAAGTTGCTCAAACGGCACAAGCATCACATTTGATATTCCTGATGGGGAATATGGAAACATGGATGGCTGGTACTTCAGTCAAGACGGGAACGGCTTCGGCCCAACGGTATCTGGCTGGGGTATGTACGCCAATGAAGACTGGCTTCGTGCCAAGCTGGCTGAATACCTCTGATGCAATCGGGGTACACAAGTAGGGCAGGCACAGGAAATATGTGCCTGCCCTTTACTATTCTCAGCTTAAGAGATTGGTATGTATGATTATTAGTAGGGAGTGGGGTAGAAGTAAAATAATAGAAATATTCCATCGCAACATGATGGAAAAAGAAGTTCGTAAAAAAGTATTTAAGAAACCAGTTTACAAAGCATCTCCAAAGAAAATGGCTTCTAAAAATTTTACTTCAAAATTCATAACACTAAGTGTCAACTTCAGTTGCAATACAGAAGATTGATGAAATGAGGGGTGGGAAAGCAGATAGAAAGGAAGATTCAAATCTTTGCACTGATATCACGAAATACATACCATCTTTAGCTCCTCAGCTGGGTTATACTAAAGTAACGTTTATTGACTAAGTATATTTGTATGGATTTTCTAGCATTGATTGTTGCACTGATAACCGTGTGGTACGTTAGCGGAAAAGTAAGTCGTTTAGAAGATAAAGTGAAGCAGCTTGAGAAAGACAAGCTTGGAGCTTCAGTGTATTCACCGTCTACGCCAGCTGGGAATACAGCAGGTTTCCCTGCACTAGACAGTACGCCTCCACCACCTCCTGCACATACCGGTGCTCTGACGACACCAGAAGGAGTGCAGTACCATCAGTCAATTCCTTCAACGCATAATCCATTTGTACTTTGGATGAAAGAAGATTTGATGGTGAAGCTAGGAGCCTTCTTGCTCTTGCTTGCCATGGGATGGTTTGTAAGTTATGCCTTTGCAAATGACTGGATTGGTCCGGTTGGACGTATTACCTTAGGACTTCTTATGGGTGTTGTATTCCTCTCTGCAGGTGTGTGGCGAATCAAGAAGTATGTCCACCAGGGTGGAATCTTTACGGTGCTTGGCGCAACTACGGTGTTACTTACTATTTTTGCAGCCCGTGAGCTCTATGAATTCTTTACGCCGCTATCAGCACTAGCACTGATGTTTGGCACAGTGGTATTTGTGGCATTTGCAAGTGTTCGATACAACAGTCAAGCACTGGCCCATGGTGGGCTTATTTTAGCGAGTGTTGCGTGGTTATTTACCAACGCACCAGCACCCGATGTCAGCGGGCTGTTCACGTATCTTCTCATTGTGTTAGCCGGTACGTTATGGGTGGTCTGGAGGACAGGGTGGTGCACGCTTACGTTTGTATCCCTGCTTATAGCATTTGCGTATAGTCTCCCATTCCTAAGAGAGGGAGTGGACCCTGCTCTACAAGATGTGGCACTGATGTTTGCCTATATCTTTGTGGGAATATTTTTCATCACAAATATTATCAGTCTTGTCTTTAGAAAAGATGGTTCATATGCACCGGCACATATCATGACCGCCCTAGGTACTGGGGTATATCTTATTACATGGATACATGTGGCTGCAGGTGAGCAGTGGCAGAGTCTACTGTATATTGCTTGGGCGCTGGTGTTTATGGCTGGTTCGTACTTCGTGTATAAGCTGACTGCCAATCGGATTGCTTTCTATATATATGCAAGTACGAGTATTGTATTTATTGGGACTGCAACTGCAGCTGAACTACAAGGAGCAGTCCTGACCATCGCGTATACATTGGACATTGCAGTACTGCTTATTGTTGCGGCATGGCTTCATGGTCGTGCCCATCTGTTATCTCGGCTGAGTCTTCTGTTTGTAATACCGGTAGTACTTTCACTTGAAAGTTTTGTTTCATCACAGTGGAGCGAGGGTGTTATCCATAATGACCTCGGAGTACTTCTTCTTATCGCTGTTTCACTTTTGACTACAGGATTGTTTGTGAATGCAAGACGAAAAAGTGACGATGAATCTTCAGTGCTGAGCGTCGTACAATGGCTTATTGTCATCAGTGCCGTGTACTGGGTATCGCTAGTATGGCTGGTGTCACATGCGGTCTTCATTATTGATGCGTTTGCTACTACCGTAGCGCTGGTTATATACACCATTGCCGGAATCACTATGTTCATCTCAGGAAAGGTGAACGATATGAACGCACTTCGTATTGGTGGAGCTGTTCTGATTGGGCTGGTCATCGCCCGACTACTCCTGATTGAAGTGTGGGATATGAGCGTGGCTGGACGAATTATCGCCTTCTTTATTATTGGTCTACTTCTTGTTTCGACAGCTTTTTTCAAAAAAGTAACTACAGAAAAAGAAGTACCTACAACTACTATTTCCTCATAAGTATGAAACATATATTCCCGCTGTTGCTACTAGCACTGATGGTTGTCGGCACTCAGGCTGGTGCTCAGGAAGGTGACCAACGGGCGTCATTCCAAAGTTATAAAACAGTTGGACCGTTTAACATCGTGGTGCCTACTGTGGTGAGCGTACCCATGGAAGGGAATCTGTACTCCTCAGATGAGTTCCTGGTGCGCGATAGTGGGTCAGCGGCTTTGATTGGTTCTTTATTTCAAAAAGAGTATTCCAAAGAGGAGGTGGTGTATCGTGCAGTGGCTACACCGTCAGTACATACTGTGAGTAACCTAGTAGATAAAAACCTGCGCACATTTGTGCAGTTCGATGTCGCAGAGACTGGTCAAAATCAGGTAAGTATTACGTTGCAAAGTGACACTCCATACCCAGCATCAAAACTCTATACCCAATTATCTGCACACGTGTCACTTCCATTGACAGTTTCCGTTATGGCGGACTCTGGGGGCGCAATGAAGACTGTCGTCGCACAAAAGCGCATGACTAGTTCTGTGGTCACTTTCCCAGAGACAGTGTCCGATACCTGGGTTATAACCTTTACCTACGCCCAACCATTGCGTATCGCAGAGATGACACTACAGTCAGATACTAGCCTGCAGACCATGACACAAGACCTGCGCTTTCTGGCCCATCCTGGTAGTACGTACGATGTATTCTTCAATGCTGATCAGGCAGTATCGGCTGTGACTAGTGAGCCAGGCTACTTAGCGGATGATGCTGGTGTTCTGGTTCTGTCACCAGTCCCAACAGCAGCCAATCCATACTACACACCAGCCGACGTCGATGCTGATGGGGTGCGAGATGTGCTCGACAACTGTGTAAATACGGAAAACACTTCTCAAGAGGATATTGATGCCAACGGCAGAGGGGATGCCTGTGATGATTTTGATAGAGATGGACGACTCAACAGTGTTGATAATTGTCCAGATGAGCCCAATAGAAGTCAGGTAGATGAAGACGGCGACGGTATTGGGGACGTCTGTGATGATGAGGAAAGTCGCTTTACTGAGCAAAATCCCTGGATACCTTGGGTAGGAATGGGAATTGCGGTGGCCGTACTAATTGTCTTGTTTGCACTGGTTGTAATGAATACAAAAAAAGAGGAAGCAGTGCTGGTTGAAGAAGACGAAAATGAGGGTGAGGATACACCACAATAGAAGTAGGTGGGAAATCTACAGTACCTACAATAAAAGCCCCGATGGGGCTTTTATTGTAGGCTGAAATGATGCCTCTTTGGGTTACCAGGTGCACGTACCACTATTGTACCCAAATCCCCAGGCATAGGGTGTGCCGGTGCAAGGAGTGCCGCCTAAGCGGACTGCTCGGTACACTGTCTCGGCCACTACTTCATAGAGAAACATAGCTTCTTCGTCAGTACGAAGGCCAGTTCGTTCTTTTATTTTTTTGGTATTAGCAATTCCGTAGGAAATGATGTCACTTCGTAGTGTGTGGTCGGCGAGTAATCGCCCGGCGTAGCCGCCTTCACCGGTGTGATATGACTTGTCGTGGGTGATGCAGGCATACTCAAAGGGAATAGTTTTTGTGTCTGCGTACAGTCCACCAAACTCAGAAGATATTTTTGATAATTCTTCCACAGCCACACTCCAGCCACGCGATGCACTCCCGGAACAGCCATCAGAAATAAACGCGTCTATGGGGTAATGCTCTTTTGCTTCTGCGAGTTGTTTCATCTGCAGTCCTTCAGTGACGGGATTCACTACCACCGTTCTAAAGAATACAAAGTAGCTACTAATTCCCAGTAGTACGATAGTTAGGATGACAATAGACTTTTTCTGAAGAAACACTTTCTTGAAAGAAATGGTAGGTAGATACATATCTGTAGTATGGCATACCGAACCAATAGAGGCGTATCACTTTTGCTGGTGTTGCACAGTATGTGTCAGGGTAGCGAATTAGGGATGGTGGAGCCTAGGATATAATTGTCACCGGGTTGCTAGTACTTTATACTTAGTGCCAGTAATCGCTGATATGAAAATTTCTAAAAAATATACCCTACTAACCCTGTTTATTCTGGTGATGATAGTACTTATCTTTGCCGCATCAAATGTGCGCCTGATGAAAACTCTGTATCTCATCGCACAAGTCTCACCCTATGAACAAGTAGTTCCTGGAGCACCAAGTATTCTGGTGCTGGGTGATAGTACTGGGTACGGCACTGGAGCAGATACCAAAGAAGATTCTGTAGCTGGTCGGATGGGGGCAGATTTCTCAGGGTACACAATCATAAACGATAGTAAAAATGGCAGAACTATTAATGAGCTGGTGCCGGTGGTAGCAGGTCTGACTGGTCAGTACGCACTTATTTTATTGCAGATCGGGAGTAACGACATTTTGAGTAAACGACCTATTGATACTGTAGAAATGGAGTTACGCACAATTATTCAGCAACTGGCTGGACACACTAATCATGTGGTCATGATGTCATCAGGAAATGTTGGTGGGGCAGTCATGTTTTCTCCAGTAGAAGCCGAAAAGTTTGAGGCATATACCCGTGATTTTAGAGCTATGTTTTTTGCTGTTCAAGCAGACACAATCATGACGTATGTAGATCTCTTCCTAGAGCCAGAAGATGATTTTTTTACCCAAGAACCAAAAGTGTATACCTCTTGGGATGAGCTACATCCAAGTAGCCAAGGGTATGCAGAGTGGTATAAACGCCTTTATCCAGTGCTGATATACCTCCTTCGGTAGGAGAGGGTATGGTATGGCCAATAGAGCCGTATCACTTTTTGCTAATTGATATAAGAAATGTATCAATCCAGCGGATTAAAAATATCGGTCGAGGTGCGGTAAATTCTCGTGGGTCATCAATATACTTGTCGGGGTAGAGGGTTCCTGATCGGATGTATGTGTTAAAAACTAAGTCTGGTATTGGGATACCAAAGAAGCCAGACACTGATTCATTGCACTGTACGTTTGCATGGTGACGAAGATGAAACGTGTACATGGTGTACCAGAGACGACCGAGGTATTTTTGCTTAAACAATCGTTCCCATCTTGAAAGCGGCCAGTGCCATGCAGCATGAAACATTTCGTAGAGCGCCATACTAAAGAACAGGGCAGTGTAGCCAGCTAAGAAAATTGGGATAGATGGAAAGAATATATGCACCAGTATAAAAAATGGTGTGAGCAAAACTGAAAATGCTAACAGAGTCCATCCCGGAAAGAATGAGGCCTCAAACTGAGATTCTTTGACTATAGGAAATACATTTCGTGTGTATAAGCCTTCACGAGTAATAGTTGTATGGTCGTGGTGCACGTTGTGCTGCTGGTGGAAGTGCGCAAAGAAAGGAATGACAGTCATATGTAATACATACCGGTGAAAGAAAAATTCCACAAATGAGGCAGCTAAGTGAATCACGAGGAAGGAAAAAATGAAGAATGATAGGGATGTAGAGAGTTGATTGCTCCATACTAGAGGGAATAGTAATTTTATACTTCCAAAGATAATCAGTAGCGTAAGACTGTTGGTATATATAAAAGGCAGTAGTGAAAATTTCTCGTGATGTTCAGTGGTAGTCATGAGGTGCTTTGTACATTGAGAATAGCACAGATTGTCCCTAGGATTACTACGTACAATACAGTGCTGAGGTGTCCAATTTTACAATTGTCTATCTGTGGTAGCATTTGGTATATGAAAAAAATAATCTGCAGTGACCTCGGAGGTCCTGAGTCATGCGAAGTAGAGCTCAAAGGCAATACGCCAGACGAGGTAGTCAAGAATTGTCGAGAACACGTCATGGATGAAATGGAAAAAGGAGATGGTAATCATCAAGATGCAGTCGAGAACCTGATGGGATTGTCACCCGAAGAACAGCAAGAAAAATACGACGAGTACATCCAGATTTGTACTGATGCCTTTAAGCGAGATTAAGGAGAGAGACTAAGTTTCATACAAACAGCCAACCTAGTGGGGCTGTTTGTATGGAGGGGGAGAGTTCCAAGCAGCACTAGTGAAGTGAGCTACATAGGAGTACTATATATGTATAGCAGGGTAATAACATTTTCTATGAAATTATTTCGTGAGTACACAATGTCGTGGTGGCAAGTTGGCCTACTAAAGGTCTACGTATTTGTAGTCGGATTGATAATCGGGTCCTATTTTGTTGACGTTGTACAGCAGTACATGACGGTACTAGTACTGCTCTTCGTAGCTCTGGCAGCCTACTTTATTTATACACTTTTCACTGACGGTCTGGGTGGGAATTAGTCACGAATCACTAAGTATATTATTCTCTCACAAGAGGCACAACTACAATATTAAATACAGAGAGTAGTTAGAAGCTAGAGACACTTAAGAGAAGAACTCCAATGGTGACAACTAAAAGAGCGATTGTATTTTTGAGAGATATTTTTTCCTTCAAAAACGCAATGCCTAGTATGAATACAAAGATTGGTGAGAGAGCAGTTAGTGGTGAAGCGACTGAAGCAGGCAGTAGTTCAAATGATAGCCAGAAAGTTACAACAGCTAATGTGTTTAGTAAGCCAGCCAGAAAAGCGTACTTGTGGTTAATGAAGTGAGAGAAGAAGGTCTTGAACTGAGACAATTTTTGCTTCTGCATACGTAAAAATACTAGGCTCACAGGCACTTCAGCTATTGCGAGAGCCATAAGAAATGTGCCTGCTGATGTTTGGTCTATAACATTCTTTCCGATCACGTCAGATATAGAGACTGCTATGGCGGCAACTAACGGCCAAGCAATCAAATGAAATTTCCAATGCTGTAGATTGTCGTCTAGCCACTCTCTTCGAGAAGGGGAGCTTACAATAAGTGTTCCAATCACTACTAAACCAAGCGCTATCCAGGCTAAGAATAGAAGTCGTTCTTGCAGAAAGATATACGCCAGGAAAATGGTAAAAATTGGATACGTTGAAAATAGAACTCCTGTGATAATTGTGTCTCCACGTGCTGTAGCAAAGAATACAAATGCTTCTGAGAGAACCGCACTTACTAGGGCCAACGGTAGTACGTATAGAACATCACTCCATACGCCGTTAGTGAACATAGCAAATGGTATCCATATAAGAACTCCAGTTATAGCGTTCATCATAAAAGCCATGCTCTCTGGGAAGTCAGAGAGGCTCCTTCTCATAAAGACGTAGGAAAGACCTTGGAAGAAAGCGGTAGCAAGTCCGAATGTAATACCCAGTGCCATAACTATTGAATAGTATATTCCCAGCCTGGTTGCCAAGACTTAGTTTTGCGCCAGTCAGCCGCAAACGCTTCCGCCCACGTCATTTCCTGAAGCAGGACGTCTAGAGCTAGCTGGGGAGCCTTATGTCCTACAATAGCGATATGTGTATCGTCATAGTCACGTTTAATATCTGCTAGAAAACTAGCAATACGGTCTTTGACCATTTCATAGCTTTCACCATTAGGCATTGGAGTAGTAATTGATTGTTCCTGAAGCGGCTCTACTTCGTCTGAAGACTTGGCGTTAAAGTCCCCATAGTTACATTCTCGTAAACGTTTATCTTGAATGATTGTGTATTTGTCTCCCCAGGTTAAATTAGCTGAGTCTACAGCTCGCTTTAGGTCTGAGCAGAAAACAACATCAAACTGATTGTTTTCAGTTAGTTTGGTAAGTTCTTTTGATTGTTGGATACCCAATTCTGAAAGCTCAACGTCATACCAGCCGGATGAGATGTGAGCTTCGTTGTCTGTGGTCGTTCCGTGAACAAAGTACGTTATTTTTACTGACATAATGGGGCCAGTATACCAAAATAAAATAAGCCTACTAGCTTATATATGCTAGTTGGCAAAGAATCACTACTCCCCAGATGTATAGTACGTAAACACTAATCTATTGCTTTTGGTATACTGGAGTTATATGAACACAAAAATACTTCATGACAGCGAGGTTCCCGCAGATGGACAGCAAGTGATTACAGCGTGTGCTCTTATTCATAAAGACTTTGATGGCACAGAGAAGATTTTTCTACCTAAACGAGCAAACACAAAGAAGTTCCTTCCAGGAGTATACGAACTACCAGGAGGGCATATAGATTTTGGAGAAGATATTGTGACTGGACTGACAAGAGAAATCAAAGAAGAGTTTGAAGCAGACATTGCTATTGGTGACCCCTTTGCCTCGTTTACGTACAGTAACGACGTCAAAGGTTCACATTCTGTCGAGGTGATATATTTTGCTACCTTTACTTCTCCAGTAGAAGATATTGTGTTGCATCCTGAAGATCATTCTGAATATGGCTGGTTTGCAGAAAATGAGCTTGAAAAAATAATGACGGAAAACAAGCGAGGTGACGACCCGGAAATACAAGCACTACGAAAAGCATTCGACTTATTAAGCGGTAAAAATCTTAACTTTGCCTAAGTATATGACTGAAAAAGATATTTTTGAACATCTATTTAAGATTGCACCCCAATCACATGACACAGACGGAGTCGTTACTTCTTGCTTGGTACGCAACCAAGAGATTGTTGCTGATGCAGTCAGTGGGGGAGTTGAACATGCTGAGTATGTGCTCATTAAGAAGCTTGGAGATGAGAATATTGAGGTGCTCCCTGAAGATGTACTGTATGTAACTCTCCAGCCGTGTGACCACCGTTCACCTGGGCCAGAAGAGGCGCTTGGGGACTGCACAACCAATGTTACTAACGCGGGGATTAAGCATGTTGTATATGCTGCCGCATATCCTAAGTCAATTAACTCACTCACCCGATTTATAGATGAGGGAATTACCGCTCGTCAGTGTGAAGATGTAGAAATAGTTATACAAGCTTGTAAACTATTTAATGACACTAATGAGAATACAGCAAAACATATCCCAGTACCTAGTGTGGAGTAAGTGTGTGGGGCTGGTGGAGATAACAGGTGAAACATTAAACCAAGTAAAACACTATCTCTCACGGTTTTGGTAACACTATAATTAATCTGTACAGATTCAAAATATACTTACCGTTTCCTAATTTATTTTAAATTAAAGGTTATAAGTAGGAATATTAAAAATTAAGTAAAAATGTAAAAACCATAAACATCAGAATATGAGCTGATATTGAAAGATCAGCTCACCTGTGAGCTGATGAGCTTGTAATCAGCTCAATATATGCTAAAATTGAGCCGATGAAAAAACAACTACTAGCTCATAAATTTCCTCCAGATTTGTCAGAGATTTATGATGAAAAACTAGCGAATCAGCTGGCACAGACTCAAGGTGCTGTTGGCAGCTTACTTCAAACGTCAAGATTACTTCAGAATCCGAATCTCTTAATGAGCCCAATTTTAGCAAAAGAAGCTGAGTCGAGTTCTCAGCTCGAAGGAACTCAAGCTTCTATTTCTGATGCTTATCAGATTGATTTAATTGAGCAATCTGAAGAAAAAAGAAACGATGCACAAGAGATTAGAAACTATGAAAGTTCAATGAGAAAGGGGGTAGCTGCACTTGAAACCTATGGTCTTAATGAGTTAGCAATTCGTGAGATGCACAAAACTCTTCTTACTGGTGTCAGAGGGGAGGATAACAATCCAGGCGAGTATAGAAAAGAGGAAGTATGGATCGGAAAGTTGGGTGCGAGTAAAATAAAAGCGCGATACGTCCCTCCTGAACCCCTGCACGTTAAAAAGCTTATGGAAGACCTGTCTGCATTTATGCAAGATAGTGGCAAAGTTAATCCTCTTATTGCCTGTGGGGTCATACACCATAGGTTTGAGGCGATTCACCCTTTTAAGGATGGTAATGGTCGGGTTGGTCGCCTACTGATTACGCTTTACCTTATGAAAGAGGGTTTACTTGAGATTCCAGTCTTATATCCTAGTGGTTACTTTGAAGAACACAAGCCAGAATATATGGTAGCTCTTTCGAAGGTCGATAAAAATGAAGATTGGTATACTTGGTTACATTTCTTTTTGGTTGGAATACAGGCACAAGCAGAGCTTTCTTTGAAACTTGTGCTTCAAATCGACGCTTTATATAAAGAAGCTTTACTAAAGGTTTCCAAACAAAAAGCAAATATTAATTTAATTAGAGTTCTAGACGATACTTTTTGTAATCCGTATCTCACAGCTCCTTTAGTGCACAGAGCCACTGGTATACCTCTGGCTACGACTAAAAGATATATTAATTTATTAGAGAAAGCTGGTGTTATTGAAGGGTTGGGTACGTATAAAAAGCAGAAGGTTTATATTAACCGAAAACTAATTAATATTCTTCAGGCAATATAAAAATAGTATGTCATCAAATTTAGTGAAAAATGGGGTTAGGTACCTTTTTTACAAAAGTTGCTTAGTACTAGACAGGGGAGATGGTGAGAATCGGCCACGAATCACTAAGTATATTATTTCGCCACGGCTCATAATCTACTAAGTGTTCTCGACCCGAGAAATAGTGTTTGCACACTATTTCTCCACTTGTCTAACGACATCACTCCGACTTTCAATTCTCACCGAACGAGACGCAGGTCTCGTTCTCCATCTCCACTAGGTAAACAAAAAACGCCCCAAAGGGCGTTATTGTTTATCAGTGGAGATGGTGGAAGTTGAATCCACGTCCGAATTGGTGTGTGAAGGTGTTCTACAGTGTATAGTCGTTCCTTGTTAGAACTTCTGCACTCAGCGAATTTCTTTGTCGCTACAGTTTTTTATTCAGTCATCGTAGTATCAAACTACGATTCTTTCATAAAAAACTTAAGCTCCTCGAACTTCATCTGAGGGCAGAAGTTCTATTTAAAATATGTATCTTAAGGAAAGACAAAACAATACATGTTCGAGTTGATACAAATCTCGTTTCCTGACTACAACGGCGTCAGGTCACAAAGTCTCGTGTTTATTTTACAAGAAGTACCGTATGAGACGTTTGGTACTCTCGCATCGAACCGGCTTGGTAGTAAACTACGCAATAGCGGGTGCGAATCCGAACGCGTTAGCGTAAGGACTTGGTATTGCTTTGTTTGCAAATACAGATGGAACCTTTTAACGAATTGATTCCAATTTCGACACTGCACACGTTTCAGCACGACCAACCGTCGATGCCTGGCATCCCCCGTCGCGCATCCGCTATGTAGATGGCGGATAATCGGCGGGGAAGTATGTACGTTGCGTTTAGATGCAGAAAGATGGGGGCGACACGCTGCTCGAGTCGCCCTTGCGGTTTGTTATGACCGCGGTGTGTTTTTCATTTGAACGAAATCATATAGTTCAACAGGAGCCTGTTCGGCTGCTGCCATGAAATCTTCAAGTGTCAGTCCTTGTTGACGAAGGATGTTAGCTAGCCCTTCACAGGAGCAGTCAACATCCATTCCGTTTGACGACACACCGTTGGTTATTGTGTCGATTTCCTCTGCCGATAAAGCGCTGCCTTGTCCCATTGTCTTTTCCTATTTTCACTGAACACCTTCAAAAAAGGTGTGATGGTTATTGTTGTACCATCTTTCTACGTCTAAACTATGCAGAACGTTATTCTTAACGTTCGGTTTTCAAAATACGATCGATTGCTCTTTTTGAGTCGCGGTTCTTTAAGGTTTCTCGTTTGTCCGCCTTCTTTTTACCACGAACCAAGGCAATCTCCAACTTAATTTTGGAGTCTTTACTATACCATGAAATAGGCACTACTGTCAAGCCTGCGGTATTAAGCTGCTTTTCTATCTCCAAAAGCTCTTTTTTGTTTAGCAGAAGCTTTCGTTCACGTTCAGGGTTGTAGCTATCGGGGGTATTGGCTTCTTGGTAGTAGGTGACACTAGCACCCTTTAGGTACGCCTGGCCTTCGCGTAGTACTACGTAGGCAGCAACCAGGGATGCTTTACCATTACGGATAGCTTTTACCTCGTACCCACGCAGAACAACACCCGCTTCGAATCGCTCGAGTATTTCGTAGTTAAACGTGGCTTTTTTGTTTCGCGCGTAGGTAGTCATCGTATGAGTACTATAAGCTTAATACTACTATAGAGCAACATATGTACACGGGTGCTCATGGTGGTAGAGAGGTTCGCATTTATGGCTATTTTCTGTATACTATTCGAACTATGTCAGATACTGAAAAAAAAGAAAAAAATGTTGAAACAAGTCCTGAGGTGGATGTAGAAGTGTCTGAAAATGACTCGTCTTCTACTGATACAAAGGATACAAAAAATAAGAAGAAGGAAGGATTAAAAATGCCGAATTTTAAAGGTGGTAAAAATAAAATGCCTGTCGGTCCTGGTAATTTCTGGAATAATATACTGTCTACAGTATTACTACTTATCTTTATTACCGCAGCCTACTCATACGTAGCTGATACTACCGTTGAACCAGAACAGCTTTCTCTTTCTGAGGTGGTGACACAGGTACAAAATGGAGAAGTAGATAAGATTATTGTACGTGGTTCGCAACTGGAGGTGAGTTACTTAGAAGAAGGTCGTAACAATGGTGAAGCCAAGAAAGAAACAGGTACCGCTGCATCAGAGACACTGGCGAACTTTGGGGTGACGCCAGAACAGCTTCTGCAGGTGAAGATTGACGTACAGAATGAAACTGGCTTTGCATACTGGTTACGAAACTTTGCACCATTCTTATTCCCATTAGTGTTCTTAGGAATCATTATTTGGTTCTTTAGCCGATCAGTGAAAGGGGCTGGGATGCAAGCAATGAACTTTGGTGCGAGCAAAGCAAAAATGATTGACCCGAATGACACGAATCAAAAGGTTACCTTTAAAGATGTTGCTGGTGCAAAAGAAGCCAAGCAAGAACTTGAGGAGATTGTTGATTTCTTAAAGAATCCAAAGAAGTTTCTCGATATTGGGGCTGAGATTCCTAAGGGAGTAATGATGATGGGGGCTCCCGGTACTGGAAAGACACTGCTTGCTCGAGCAGTAGCCGGGGAAGCAGGAGTACCATTCTTCTCTATCTCAGGAAGTGAGTTTGTGGAGATGTTTGTAGGAGTTGGTGCTTCACGTGTACGTGACTTGTTCCAAAATGCCAAGAAGAATGCACCGGCAATTATTTTCGTCGATGAGATTGATGCAGTAGGACGAGTGCGTGGAAGTGGTGTTGGTGGAGGAAACGACGAACGAGAGCAAACGCTCAACCAGATTCTAGTAGAGATGGACGGGTTTGAGCCAAACGCAAAAGTAATTGTGATTGCTGCAACCAACCGACCAGACGTGCTTGACCCAGCCCTACTACGACCCGGTCGGTTTGACCGACGAGTAACCATTGACCTGCCTGACCGAGATGACCGAAAGGCAATTCTTGATGTACATTCCCGAAAGAAGCCGTTACAGGACGATGTGAACCTACAAATCATCGCCCAGCGAACCCCAGGGTTCTCTGGAGCTGACCTGGCGTCACTTATGAATGAAGGGGCCATCTTAGCAGCGCGAGAGACACGAAAGAAAGTAGGGCAGTTTGACCTCATTCGTTCTATTGAGAAAGTGATGCTTGGGCCGGAACGAAAGAGCCATGTGCTTTCTAAGCAAGAACGACGAGTAACCGCATACCACGAGGTGGGGCACGCACTAGTTGCATCGGTACTTCCGTACGCTGACCCTGTGCAGAAGATTTCTATCATCTCACGAGGGCGAGCTGCTGGGTACACGCTTAAGCTTCCTGATCAAGACCGAAAGATGCATACGAAGAAAGAATTCCTTGATGATATTGCAATGACCCTTGGTGGGTACGTGGTAGAGAAGCTGGTGTTTGACGACCTCTCTACTGGTCCAAGTAACGACCTCCAAGTAGTAGCTAACATGGCACGCGACATGGTGACTAAGTACGGCATGAGTGATATTGGTCCGATTGCGCTGGAAGGTACTGGTGGACGCATGATAGGTGGCGGTATGAGTGAGGACAGAGGATACTCACCACAAGTTGCAAAAGCGATTGATGATGAGATAGCTAAGATTATTGAAGAAGGGAAGACTCGGGCTACTGACATTGTCACTAAGTACCGAGAGGCACTGAACGTCATCTCAGAACGACTGTGTGAGGTGGAGACGCTCGAACGAGAAGAGTATGAAGCACTGCTTAAAGAGCAGGGAGTAGAGATAAAGGATACATTTAAAGATGCACGCATCGCTGAAGAGAAGATGGGTGATCCAACAAAAGCCTAGGGTATACAAAGAGGTGTGTACACAATATAAAACAGCCAGTATAACTGGCTGTTTTATATTACTTCAGACGTATCAAAATAAGAGTGTATCAAGGTATCATTTACTTCAGTTGCTCAATACTCGTGACCAGTCCATCTTCCATATTAATGATGCGATCACAGCCGAGCGCATACTCACGTTCGTGCGTTACCATGACCACAGTTTGGCCGACGGTTTTATTGAGGTCTGCAATCAGGTCTACCACTTGGGTTCCGGAAACAGTATCGAGGTTAGCCGTGGGTTCATCAGCAAACAGAATTTTTGGTTTTCCCGCTACTGCTCGTGCGACAGAGACACGCTGTTGCTCACCTCCAGAAAGTTCAGCTGGTAAGTTGGTATATTTTCCTTCTAGACCCACACCGTCAATGGCTTCTCGAGCCATTGTCTTGGCTGTTTTCCAGTCATGGTTACGCATCAGAAGCGGAAGCATCACGTTCTCTTCTGCAGATAGGTCTGGAACCAGGGCATAGTTCTGGAATACATAGCCCAGGGTATTCAAACGAAACAGAGTTGATTCTCGTTCATTAAGAGCAACTACGTCTACACCATCAATGAAAACCGATCCCTCAGTGGGGTCGTCAAGCACTGAGAGTTGGTACATCAGAGTAGACTTACCAGCCCCTGATTTGCCCATGATGGCGACAAACTCACCTTTTTCAATGGTGATGTCGATACCTTTAAGAATGTGTGCAGTCAGGGCACCTTCGCCAAACTCTCGGTGTATATTTTTTGCTTCAATGATTGCCATATTATTTTCTACCTAAGATTGAATTAAGGGTATTTTGACGCACGATTATCCAAGCTGGAATAAATCCTGCAAAGAGTGTAATGATAAACAGGATGACAAAACGGTAGAAGGTACCTAGAGGTTCAGCCACCAGGATGCCGTCACTAAAGGGGAAGTCAATTGGGTTTGCATCAAAGTACCCAACTAGGAATCCATAGGTGACTAGTATGCCAAGTAGGGAACCAACCAGTGCGTAAAATGCTGACTGTAGTACGTAGGCAACTTCAATGGCTTTTCGGTCAATGCCAATGCCTTTAAGGATACCAATCTGTTGTCTTCTGGATATCGCGTTAATAAAGATGATTATAAAAATAGTAATAGAAGCAACGATGATGCCAACTGCACCAATAAATGTACCAAGGATATTGAAGGTTTGTTTGATGTCAGTAATAAACTTTGGGAGCGCTTCTTGGAAGGTACGAATCTCAGCGAGGGAATCAATGTTCTGTTGTACTAATATCGACTTCATGACTGCTCCAGTTTCTGGAGTTTTGTCTGCCAGTCTCACGATTATTCCATCAGCATCTCGACTGGCAGTGTTACTTAAGCGTCGTAATTCTTTTTCTGATATGTAGACAAAGCTCGCCACGTCGCCAGCTTTTGAATTAATGATTCCTTTAACCGTAAATTCACGACTCATGCCATTGACCGTGACTCGAACTGAGTCACCCGGGTATACATCTTCAAGTGCTCCTGTGATGTCGGCGAAGCCAGCTGTGTAGCGATCGATATTAAGGGCGCCAATAAGAATGTACCCTGACTCGTCTGGATTGAGATATTCCCCTTCAATCACGTTTTCTGCCAGTGCTGTCACTGCATTTTCAGCTACGGGGTCAATACCAAGGGCTCGAGCTCCAATTGTGTTTGGTTCAATACCAAAATCTCGCCGAGTTTTATAATTGGCAGTCACTTGGACACTTTCTGTATAACGAATACTGTACGATGAAACCTCAGGGGTAGTATCAAGCACCCGACGGATAGTTTCTGTCTGTAGAATTTTCTCCTCATCATCCAGTGGCGTGATAATCAAGTCACCGATTGATTTATCTTGCACTGCTCGTTCTGAACCAGCAATCAGTCCAACGAGAATACCCGATACTGCTATTAGATTGAGAAAAGTAAGCATCATCACAAAGATGATGAGAATTGTGGTCCAGGTATTGGCACGTTGTATCTGACGAAATCCAAGTAGCAGTCCTATTCGAAATGTCTGCATACTTATTCAGGGGCAATTACTATGTCTCCAACAGTTAGACCAGTAATGGCAAAGAATCCATCGTTTCCTTCCAGTAGTATTTCTACAGTAGTGGTTGCAAGGTCCTCGTCATCTTTCTTTTGTACGGAGTACACTCCATCGATATTGGTAACAAATCGCTTAGACACCTTCAACGCATCACTGGCTTCTTTGGTGATGATATCAATATCAGCATTAAAGCCTGATCGAACCCACTCTGGTGTCTCATCTAAGGTAATAGTGGTGTTGAAGTAGGCTACTCCATCAATCTCTGTAGCAAGAGGGGATATAAAAGTGAGCGTTCCAGTGAGCGTCTGGTTGCTTTGGGCGTCAAATACAACTGATGCTTTTTGCCCGGCAGCGATTTTTAAAATATCTATTTCAGGAATACGCGCCTTGAGTTCAAAAGCATCTTGGGCTAGGAGTGTGATAACTGGTGTGACATCAGCTGTTTCCCCAGGGAGTACATCTACATCAGTAATAATACCTCCAAACGGAGCAATGATAGAAAATTCTCGTATCTGAGCATCAATTTGGGCAATGCGTGCTTGGGCACTATCTACAGAAGCATTTGCCTGCCGTAGTGCTGCGCTACTTGGTGATGCATTTGCTAGTGTTTCATTGTCAGTTGCTAAAGTAAGTGTATCCCGTGCCGCTTGTACATTTTGTTCTTGCTGTTGTACTGCCAGATCATAAGCATTCTTCTGGGTCACGTAGGTAGTACTTTTAGTATTTGGTACTTCGATAGTCCATTCGGTATTAGTATACGAGTCGCCAGAGGTGAACTGTATGGCTAGTCCACAATTGCCAAAGCTCGCAGGTTGGTCTGTAAATGCCGTCTCCAGACTAGACTCAAGTCCAGTGATGGTGTATGAATACCCTGATTTAGCTCCAGAGCTATAGATGGAAATTTCGTATATTCCTGCAGCCATACAATTGTATGAGCCTGAAATTACTGGTTCTGTTGCGCTGTTGGAGCTATCTACTGCCCGAGCTCTTAGATTGTTTGAAAGTAATACTGCCCAGGCATTGGCTACTTTTTCGGCTTCTACGGCCACTATGTTTGCAAGACTTGTTGCGGCTGATGTGACAGTTGTGTCGGTGACTACACGAGCTTCATCAGTTGGGCCAGTAAGAAGCTCATCTCGGGCCGCTTCATCCTTCTGTAGTGACGCTACTGCCTCAGCTCGTTGGGCCACTAACTTACTCGAGCCCAGGGTTGCTAATAGTGCTCCTTTTTCCACTACCGCCCCTTCTACAGTAAACACATCAGTCACGATTCCAGTAACAGGGAAGGAGAGACGGGCGGTATTTTTAGCTTCAACAAAACCAGATACAGACACAATATCTTGTACGGTACCTCGTTCAACAGTAGCGGTAACCCAATCTTTGTTTGGAGTACCTGCGGTAAAAGAATAGACTATGACTACACAAGCAGTACATAGTGCAACAGCCAGCAAGATGGTCTTTTTGCTAAAGAAAATGGGTTTCATTATGTCTAGTATATCAAGGTTTGTTTTGAAAAATGGCGGTTTACCTACAGGTTTGTGGAGGAGGTTTGGTTGTTGCTGACTCAATGGTTGCTGGCGTAACATCATTAAGTCGCGGACAAATGCCTGACACGACGGTTCGTAAACTCACAACGTCAGGTCGCGGACAAACGCGCATTCGTCCCTGACTCAATGGTTGCTAACGCAACATCATTAAGTCGCGGACAAATGCCGTGCTTGCCCCTGAAAAGATGGTTACTAGCGTAACATCATCTTCTCGCGGACAAACGCCATGCTTGTCCCTGACTTGCTCGTAAACATCGCTACGTCGCGGACAAACGCCGTACCTGCCGTAAGGCAGGTACTAAAACTAAACCCCTTCAAACTTTTGTTTGAAGGGGTTTAGTTTTGCGTTTGTCCGCCCGCTTGGACTTGAACCAAGAACCACGAAGGTATAAGCTTCGCGCTCTACCGATTGAGCTACAGGCGGATGTAAGAAACAAAGCGCAAACATTTATTTTTGCATTTTGTCCAAATATCCAGTGTACAAGATTTCTCTTACAGCCGGATAGAAGATTTTCTACAACGCCACTACTATACCGTGAATTTCTTGTAACCTCAATTGCATCCAGTGCTGTATTGTTGTGCTCTTCATCTTTACAGTGTATCTTCAATAAAGAAGGAGGTGTCTATGGAAAAGTTGCTTTCTACAGTTTCGCACAAAGCCTTATTTTTTTACTGGCACCGTACGGAGCAGAAAAAATGTTATTTAATGCAGGAGGAGGAAATGTTTACATTTGCCACTCTGTATCCAAAAGATACACTCTTTGTTTGCCTTTTGGATATTGCACTCATACCCAAAAATGATCGACCTCAAAATGCTGGGCCGTATCTGTATTGTTTGATTGATGTAGATGGCCAGGCAATGGGCAAATATTCTGATGCCACACTAGCTTTTGAAGAGGCTAGGGAGAACGGATATACGCCACAATGGTCTCATTGATGTATAGGTAGTGTTGAAAAAGGCGGCTCGACGAGCCGCCTTTTTAGTTGTAATACACAAAAATTCATGGACATACTCTGTGCAGAGAGGTATATTCTGATTAGGTACAGTCACGTGCCTTCTAATAGAGAGGACAATCAAGATGAAACACATCAATTCCCGAAAGAGACCAATCCCCGTGTTCGATGTCCTGACTTGAAAGGAGGTGTCCTCCATGTTGTAACGGGACTCTAGATCCTGAATGGAGGAAAACAAATAATTTTTTAAGGTTGCCACCCTGGCGGCCTTTTTTTATGGGAGGTGAGATGTATAGGGGAGATGTGTGTGGATGTGTTTACTCCATATGTAGCGCTTCACCAGTGTGGGCGACCTTGTGGGCAATCAGTGGGAAGTCTTTGAGCAGGTTTGGATGGTTTGCTACGAGCATCTGCGCTTCTTTTCGGGCCGCTTCTACCAACTTAAGGTTTTTGATGGCTTCCATACCTAGGTCAGTTAGGCCTGATTGTTTCGCTCCATAGAGTTCACCTGAGCCACGGAAGTTTAAATCGTGTTCGGCCAGCTCAAAACCATTCTTGGCAGTCTTCAGTGCTTTGAGTCGGTCGCGCGTTTTTTCTGACTTACTGTCAGTGACCGCAAAGCAGTATGCCTGGTGGTTACTTCGAATGACGCGACCTCGTAGCTGGTGGAGTTGCGAAAGGCCAAAACGTTCTGCTCCTTCTATGATGATGTTGGTTGCATTGGGTACATTTACTCCAACTTCCACAACCGAAGTAGCCACCAAGACGTCTATCTCGTGATTTTCAAACTTCATCATCATGGCGTCTTTCTCTGCCGGTTTCATTTTTCCATGCAAAATACCAATTGAAAATTCCTGGAAGACATCTTTCTTAAGTCGCTCAGCTTCAGCAGTTACTGACTTGAGGCGAAGCGCTGTTGCTTTGTCAGGGTCAGGCTCGTCGATGCGAGGGCAGATGACATACGCTTGTCGTCCTGAGGTCAGCTCACTTCGTACGTGGTCGTACATTTTTTGTGACTGGCCGGGCCCAACGAGTTCTGTGATGATTGGTTTTCGTCCTGTCGGCATTTCATCGAGCAAGGTAATGTCGAGATCACCATAAATAGTCAGTGCAAGTGTACGGGGAATCGGGGTAGCGGTCATGGACAGTAGGTGTGGCATTCGCTCATCTTTTTTTGCTAGGGCCGCTCGCTGACGAGTACCAAAGCGGTGTTGCTCGTCAATGATGACGTACGCCAGGTGCTTAAACTCGACACTTTTATATATAAGTGAGTGCGTTCCTATGACGATAGGTATCTCACCATTTTTTACCCACTTTAACAGCTGAGCTTTACTTATTTTGGTTGGCTTTGTGGGGGCAGTCTTACTGGGGTACTTCATACAGCCAGAGCCAGTAATGAGACCGATTTGAATCGGGAGGTGGTGGAAGTATTCGATGAAGCTTTCAAAGTGTTGTTTAGCGAGAATCTCAGTTGGAGCCATGTAGGCAACCTGCAAATTCCCGAAGTCTAATTCCGACACTTTTGGAACATTTCTGCGTTGTGGAGCCTCTGCGTCTCTGTCATCGTGGTGACCCACGTCTCCTTCGTCACTTTCTCCACGCCTTGAACTGTCCCCAAAATTGTCAGAATTAGAGTAAGAACTTTTGAGGCCTTCGGGCGGGCGAGAGGTGGCTACTGCATAGGCGGTAGTGGCTGCTACAGCAGTTTTGCCCGAACCCACGTCACCCTCAAGCAGGCGGGACATCGCGTGGTTACCGTTAAAGCTGTCGACGATTTCATTGATGGATTTATTTTGCGAATTGGTCAGCTCAAAAGGGAATCGGTTAGTGAATTCCTTCACGTGTGCTGGAGAGGTGTTGAACTGGTACGTTGTTGCAGCACTGACCTGTGCCCGTTCAATTGCTTTTTGAGTCTGGATATAGAACACCTCTTCAAACGCAAAGCGCTTACGAGCACTGGTCGCATGTTCGGCTTTTTTTGGTGCATGCACCCAGACTAGTGCAGTAGAAAGCTCAGGTAGGTTGTACCGGGTAAGTATCTCTTTAGGAATAGGGTCCTGCAGACCATCGAGTACATTCTTTTCAAAACATTTTAGCGCTGTGTGATAGAGCCATTTACTGGTGACGCCTTTGCTCTCACGGTAGACAGGATAGAGAGTATCGTCTATTGAGGCGTCGGTCCCTGTGAACAGAGAGTCATGCCGATCGATAGGCAGTGCATCGAGCTTTTCAACTTCAGGGTTAGCGATGTAGAGTTTACCTTCAGAACCAGTCACTTTACCCACCATCTTTACATACATACCGTCGGTCAGCATTTTTGCCAGATAGGGCTGATTGAACCACATCACCTTTATCTTTGCAGACCCATCTTCAATAAACCCTTCAGCAATCGGTCGCTTCGTCGTCCAGGCTTTGCGAGCTTTCAGGCCTGAGAGTTGCCCGTAGACAATTGCTTCTTGGTCTTTTACTAAACCACCAACCGACTGTATGTCGGTAATGTCTTCATACCGTGCCGGGAGGTGATAAAGAAGCTCCTCTACCGTCTGGATACGCAGACGAGCCAGTGCCTTTTGGTGAGGCACGTCGATTCGGAAATGGTCTGCCAGTGTGTCGGTAAGTTTCATGGACTCTTATAGTACCAAATTTTGGTAGATATATACTGCATATGGAAAGTGCTCTTGCGTGCCTTCGCAACAGGTATATACTATAGGTAGGTTAGTTCATTGTCTTGCATACCAACTTTTGTTTCCCTTTGGAAACTATTCCGAGTCGTCATTTTGACACTCGAAACGAAGGTTGTACCTACAAGCCTTGGGATTATCTTACGATAATCATAACCAAGCACTGCTCTTTTTCCGACTTTTCTATTAGTCGAGATAAAACAAATACATCTGGTTGTATACTCTGTATATACCATCATCCGCACACTAGCTTACGAATTCTCGTAGGCTTTTTTTGAATGAAAAAAGGAATGTAATGACTATTTTGAATTTAGATCCCGATTTGTTCTGCCTTACAGGCACTGTTTAGGTTGTCGCTATTGCAAAATAGCAGGCAACCCCTTGCAAAGTGATGTTGAATCACTTTTCACCCTTGGGCGAATCGCTGGACGAGGTTTGTTATCGGGTATTTTATGTAGTGGTATACTATTTGCACTATTTACTTATTACTTGAAAGATATTATGGCACCAGCAAATAAAAAAGATTACGACAAAATGGCACTTGCCGCACATAAACAAATGAGAGGGAAGCTTGAGGTGGTCAGTAAGGGGAAGTTAAAGACCAAAGATGACTGGAGTACGATGTACAGTCCTGGTGTGGCTGCTGTATCTTCGCACGTTGCAAAAAATCCAGCAGATGCCAGAAAGTACACTATAAAAGGAAACACCGTAGCTGTGGTCTCAGATGGCTCAGCAGTACTTGGTCTGGGGAACATTGGTCCTCTAGGGGCACTGCCAGTGATGGAAGGCAAGTGTGCAATCTTTAAAGAGATGGCTGGAGTAGATGCCTTTCCAGTTGTGCTTGATACGCAAGATACCGAAGAGATTATTGCGGTAGTAAAAGCGATTGCTCCGGGCTTTGGTGGCATTAACCTAGAAGACATTAGTGCACCGCGATGCTTTGAGATTGAAGAACGACTCAAGGAGGAACTCGACATCCCAGTGTTTCATGATGATCAACACGGAACAGCGATTGTGGTACTAGCAGGACTGATTAACGCCGCAAAAGTAGTAGGCAAGAAGCTTGAGAAAATGCGTGTGGTGATTGTTGGTGCTGGAGCGGCCGGACGAGCCGTTGCACTCCTGCTTACTGAAGCAGGCATACAGGAAGTGATTGTCACCGATAGACAAGGAATTATATTTGAAGGCCGTACTGGCTTAATCCCATACAAAAAAGCCCTGGCAAAAGTAACTAACCGAGCTTTTCTCCAAGGTGAGGTGCTTGATGCAGTCGATGGAGCAGACGTGCTTATTGGTGTGTCTGGCCCGGGAACTATCTCTCGACACCATATAGAAAAAATGGCACCACAAGCGATTGTGTTTGCACTGGCCAACCCAATTCCTGAAATCAAACCAGAGGACGCACAGCTCGCTGGAGCAGCAGTGGTCGCTACCGGGCGAAGTGACTACCCAAACCAAGTAAATAATTCTTTGGTGTTTCCGGGTCTTTTCAAAGGAGCACTTGCTACTGGTGTGGCAAATATAACTGAAGACATGAAGTTGGCTGCAGCTAAGAAGCTCGCAAGCCTAGTATCAAAACCAACGTCTACAGAAATTATCCCAGGAGTGATGACTACAGACTTAGCTAAGAAAGTGGCCAGTGTGGTAAAAAAAGGGAAGTAGGAATGTACTACTGACTAACAGAAATGGTGTAGCACTACGATGTAGGGGAGCTTCCAGTCGGGTATACTATGTAGAGTACTATTTATAACTATCAGCACCTAGTGTATGCAACCAAAAGTGAGCTCATTTATCAAGAAATTGCTTGATTTACGTGAAGGGGCCGAGGAAAAACACATAATTATTGAAAACGTAAAAGATGACGGTGACTTTAGTAGTGCCCGTTTTTGGACACTGGTGTTCGCCATTGGTATTGCGTCGGTAGGACTGAATATAAACTCGATTCCCGTCATCATTGGTGCCATGCTCATCTCTCCATTGATGGGTCCGATGGTGAGCATGGGGCTTGCCCTGTCGATTAATGACTGGGGGCTACTACGACGTTCGTTTAGAAACATGCTTATTCTGACGGGTATTAGTATTGGTATATCTGCTCTCTACTTTACGCTGTCTCCTATTACCAACGCACAGTCTGAATTGCTCTCACGAACCCAACCAACCATTTTTGATGTGCTCATTGCGGTGTTTGGTGGGCTGGCCGGCTTCATCGGTGTCAGTCGAGCCAAGTATAACAATGTCATTCCAGGGGTTGCGATTGCTACGGCGTTGATGCCACCGCTCTGTACGGTGGGATACGGTATCGGGACTATGCAGATACAGTTTGTGTATGGGGCATTCTATCTGTTTTTAATAAATAGTATTTTCATCTGCCTATCATCATTTCTCGTTGCGTCATACCTAAAATTACCTAAGCGTGAATACCCTGACTTGGCACAAAAGAAGCGGGTCAAACGAGTTATTACCGCAATTATTTTGGTCATTACTATACCTGCTGCCTATACCGCCTACACATTTGTACAACAAAATAATTTCAATCAGCACGTTGACACATTTATTCAACGAGTGTTTGTGGAGGAGGGACATGTGGTGATTTATGAAAATATCAATTATTCACCAACCGAGGCAAGTATAGAGTTGGCATTTTTAGCGGAGAGGTTTACCGATGAACAAATTCAAGGGTTTACCAATCGGTTAGGGGACTACAATCTTGAAGGAACCACCTTGCTCATACGACAAAACAATTTTGCCCTCACCGAAGAAGAGTGGCAGTTAGTTGTCTCAGAGTTGCAGGGTGATGGAGATAAGGTGCAGGCACTGGAAGCTCTGCTTGAGAGTGAACGTCTCTCGTTTGAAGGCCCTTCACGATTACTGGAGGAAGCTAAAGAAATCAATGTAAAGATTGACGATATTTCAGTCAGTTCAATGGAGCATGGGGCAGTACGTATAAATAATACAGATGTACAAAAAGTAGTCTTGGTGTATACCGCAAGCAGCTCCGCTCCAATGACACCTGAAGAAGCCGACCTGATAACACGTTGGATTCAAAAAAGACTAATAGACGATGTGGTAGTGACTTATTTCAGGCCTGAACCAGTAGAAGGTACTGAATAGCAGTGGCGGGAAGTAGTTGCGTGCATACCAAAGCAATAGGCTTACTATTTGACCAGTGTGGGTTTTAAATCTTGTACTCTATAGAGCTACGTAGGTCCTGGCTGTAGGTAGTACCTGAGGCATCAACCTGATCATTGTCTACTAGGTGGGTAGCTTTAATTTCAGCAAAGGGTTTGTTGGCATCAACTAATTGCAACTCATAGAGTACTTCGTCAAAGTATCCCGGCATGATGGTTTTCCAAGTAATAGGAAAATCTAGGGTCGACATTTCTTCAACCGGACGCGTGAGTTCATTCGTGCAGTTACGTGTCAATGTGTTGTACATGCGCGGAGTGCGGTACACGTCATTTATTTCTACTGCCATGAGATTAAATAGTTCTCGTGCCTGCTCTGGAGTTGCCTTGGTAGGGTACAGATGCACTCGTTCTTCCCTGTGTCCAGTTCGTACTCCCACTATATCCTCCTCTGAACCAACAACGTAAATAATTTCATATTGTCGTAAGATGCCCTTCAGTGGTGAAAATGCTTCATTAGCTTCACGGCGTGTCTCAAGGGAGATTACGGCGTGTGGTCCTTCTTCAAAACCAAAGCTTAAAAATATATGTGCCAAGCCTTCGAAGTCATCAAAGTGTGAGATAAACACATCCACCCCAGTGATAGTGTCTAAGTCAAATGAAACAGTCTCATAGGCAATGTTGGCAGAGGCGGTTCCTGTCCAGTGAAAATTACGGTAATTTTCTATCGTAACAGCACTACTTATATCAGAAAAGACTATCAGAGGCAGTTCTTCATGACCAAGTTCCCAGTTACGGTCGTGCGATGGATGAAAGGTAAAAAAAAGAACTACATACAAAACTCCAATAATTATAATGAGGTACAATGTCGCTTGGAGAAGTGGGTGGTGATAAAGATATGGCATGTACCGTATAGTATACGCCAACAATCCGATTTCAGCGTGAGCATTTGAAATGAATAACTAAGTAACGTACTATACTCAGCGCAGGAGACGTGTCAGAGTGGTCTATCGTGCTTCCTTGCTAAGGAAGTGGGGTGTTAAGCCCCCGGAGGTTCGAATCCTCTCGTCTCCGCATATTCAATCACGCCCTTTGGGGCGTTTTTGTATATGCGAAGACGAGAGGCGTAGCTTTGCGAATGCAAAGCGTAACGCGATTTGAAGCCGTTGCCTGCTCTTTTGAAAAAGAGCGACAACGGGTACTGAACATGTAGTGTTCGAATCCTCTCGTCTCCGCAAATACCAAAACCCAAACAAAGCCAGAGCTTTGTTTGGGTTTTGTAGTATTTACGAGAGACGAGAGGATTCGAAAAGCGCTTTGTGGTAGTTTCCGAGCGTAGCGAAGTGAAATACCCAAACGCTAGACTGAAGCTGTAAGCTTCGAATCCTCTCGTCTCATTACCCGGGACTTTAATTTTCACTCAAAATTCGCTATACTGCTGGTGCTGAAGATATAGTACGCAGTAGTTTTGGAGAGTTGGCTGAGTGGATGAATTGAGACTTACGTCTCAATTCATCCGACCAAAGGGAGGTGGACGAACTTGTTCGAGCCTCAGCCTGCTCTGAAAAAATACACAGCAGTTTTGGAGAGTTGGCTGAGTGGTCGAAAGCAGCAGTTTACTAAACTGCCGAACTTTAAACGGTTCCAAGGGTTCGAATCCCTTACTCTCCGCAGACACCAAAACCCAAAGCGTATGCTTTGGGTTTTGTCGTGTCCTGCGAGAGAGTAAGGGATTCGAAAGGCTTTTGTGACAGATTCGACCAAAGGGAGAATATGTCCAAAAGGCAGACTGAAGCTGTAAGCTTCGAATCCCTTACTCTCCGCAGAAACGGACTTCGTCCGTTTCTGCGGAGAACTACTAACCTTTGCTCGAACCCACTTTGAAAACAAACAATGATTGCAACGCGCGGAGCGCGTGGTGATTCAGTACCTCTGCGTACACATTCGCGTCCGTGGTGATGCTATGCCGCGCCTCGGGGCGCTCGTCACCTCGCATGCAGCAACTCCCAAAAATTTCCTTACCATTTGAAAAGAAGCGGAAGGGGATGCGGGGGAAGCAGCCAAAAAGTTGAAAGTATTTTTTTGGGTTGCTAAGTTGTTTTACCTATTCACTCTTCTTTCTCTAACGGCTGCCCTAGTGTAACCAACCCGAATAACTCGAATCGCTAAGACAGCCATTAGAAAAAGCTATTCGGAAAGTTGGTTACAGCCTCGTTATATCATGTTTAGTTAAGTAAAAAGAAAGTTGCCCAAACTCGTTTGAGTGAACGATAAATAAGTCGTGCTTCGCTTTATCTATTCACTAAAGGGCTCGTATGAAGCACGGACTCCAACGTCTTGATATGCTCGTCGTAAGTTGTCATATAGCTCACTATGGAGCGTCTCTACAGCACCATTTTCAATCGCACTCATAATCCAGGCTCCGCGTAAGGTATCGAGAGAGTCAACTTTTTGACTTATGGTATCAGTAATGCGCTCAACGGCATTCACATTCGAGTCCGAATAATTCGATCTTAGTTCTGTTAACTCTGCACTGATATCATCCCTGCTTTTTTCTAATTCAGTCAAGCCAACTTCCGATTCAACACGACTCAGTTCTGTACGTATCTCAGTCATTTTTTCAGCAACGTTTTCTTCAGTCACTTCGCCAGTCTTTTCAAACACAAATTGCGCAAAACGTAGTTTACTCATCCGGTCGTGTAAATCATGCCACTCAGGAGGATATTCAAAATTTGCAATCTGCTCGTGAACTTCATCGAGTTCCACCTGCAAACGCATACGTTCAGCATCATACGTTGCTTCTCTGGTGTCCTTTTTAACTCTGTAGGTGAGCAATTCATTACCAGCTTTCTCAGCTTCATCAAGATCAAGCTGATAAGTCCAGATCCCGAGTGGGTCAACCATCTGCTGAAATGATTCAATGTCGACTCCGTGTTCAAGCTCTATTTGAGCGAAGTGTTCTGCAATTTCTTGATGACCATAATAACCAGTGTCCGCAACACCGTCTGCAAAGCCAGCACCACTGGGTGGATATGAGGCCAAAGCAACATCAGCTTCTACTAATCCCGCCACTTCTGCGGAGTGTTGGGGGTGATTATGAAGAATAATTACGTTCAGCTTGTCCCCTCTCTCAAGTAGATCATTTATCTTGTCACTGTCTACTATTTTTGCCAGCTCAGAGAGCATCTCTCGAGGATCAATAGAGTCCTCATCACCTTCAACTGAGTACCACCTTGTTTCTCCGCTCGGCAACTGTACAAAGACAGCCCCCGTTTCAAATTTCTCAATACGAGTTGCTGCGCTTAATAATTCTATTCCTTGTTCATAAGTTGCGTCAGCTGGGATTTCTATAGCGTGAGCACGCTCGGGACTTATTGATCCAACTGTGGCTGCAACCAAAGGAAGAGCAAAAGATAGTTTGCGAGCATGATCATAAGCGTTGTGACCAATCACTTCATACTTTCCAATCCAATTCGGCAATTTAAAGCTCTCTCGTTCATTTATACCAGTACCCTTTTGTGATAAGCGTTCTATACTCATAAGAAACATTATACCTTATAATAATAAACTTAACTCCTCTGACCTTTATTTGTTCTACCTAGTCTAGACTCATTTCTTTTTGTACACTCCAACGAAGTCACTAAACTCACCAAACAGCACCGCAGCAGCTCACGTGAACGGAGTGAGCGAGCTGTGCGGAGGTGCTGGAGGAAGTGAGCGTCTCTAGAAACACCACGCGACCGGTCTACGCGCAGCGCCTCGATGGTAAGGAAATTTTTGGGAGTTGCTGCATGCGAGGCGCGGTATAGCATCACCACGGACGCGAATGTGTACGCAGAGGTACTGAATCACCACGCGCTCCGCGCGTTGCAATCATTGTTTGTTTTCAAAATGGGTTCGAGCAAAGGTTAGTAGTTCACCGCATTAAATACCGGTTATCGGTAGACCTTTAGGCTCCTATTTTAGAGCTTAGAACAGAAGTTAGTTCGAATCCCTTAGCGTCCAACGCTAAGGGATTCGAACTTTGTTTGTCGTGATGTAGTAGCTTATTAATAATAAAATCACACCCATAAGACTAAGTGTGATTTTATACATTTTGATCAGAACCTACTCTGTAGTGATTCCATCAAAGTGCTCCTCTTTTTCATCAGCTTTCGTTGTATGTACAGTTTTGTCTTTGTGTTCTGGTGGGGCATATAGTGAGTACAGCTTGAGAGGTTCACTCCCAGTGTTGATGACGTTATGATTTACCCTGGCAGGGATTATTACTGCACTGTCCGCTGGTACTATATGTGACTCTCCGTTGAGTACCACTGTAGCAGTACCTTGTTCTAGACGAATGAATTGGTCAAGCTCGTGCACTTCTTCACCGATCTCGTCGCCAGGTTCGATACACATGAGTACGAGCTGACTATTATGTGCTGTATATAGCACTCGACGATAGTCAGTGTTATCTAGGGTGTCTTGTTCAATGTTTGTGATGAATCCTTTCATGGTTTTTGTATTACGTAATTACGAGCTACAGCACTTTTTTGTTGTAACTCAGTTTGATAAATTCACCTGGTGTAAGTGTTCCCCCGTTACCGTTGATTTGTACTGCTGGAAAGATATATGTTGGCAGATCCAGCGTGGCATCGCGCGCTTCACGTAGAGATATAAATTGCTCTTTTGTAATAGTGTCGTTGACGTGAATATTATTTTTTCTTTGTTCACCAACTGTTGTAGTGTAAGCCAACTCACGGCCTTTTCCTTCTGGGTAGTCGTGGCACAGATACATGTTTGTATCATCGGTGTATGTCTCTAGTATTTTTCGTACAGAGTCATACATCGTTTCTGCACTACCACCAGGAAAGTCGCAACGAGCGGTCCCTACATCTGGTGCAAATAGTGTATCACCAGTAAATAGTACGCCTCCAATCTCGTACACCATGTCTGCCGGTGTGTGACCGGGTGAGTGGATTGCTTTGGCAGGTATGCTTCCAATCATAAATGTATCACCGTCAGCCAGTAGTTGGTCAAATTGTGATCCATCTGTTTTGAAGTTTTCATTGAGGTCGAACGCTTCTTTGAGGTACGTTTGTATGTTCACGATTTGGTTACCGATAACTTTTTTGCCACCGATTTTTTCTTGTAGATAGGTCGAGGCAGAGACGTGGTCAGCGTGCATGTGTGTCTCTAACAACCACTGATTAGCTAGCTCGTGTGATTGCACAAAGTCCACCACTTGGTCAGCCAGGGTAGTGTTGGTCTCGACATTTTTATGATTGTAATCCAACACCGAGTCGATGACAGCAGATTTTTTGGTTGTCTCGTCCCATACGACGTAGGTGACTGTATGTGAATCAGTGTCAAAAATTGGGTGTATGTGTAGGTTATTGTCCATAAGAATATTTATTTATTCCAAGGCATCTTTGATAACAACATCGCCATACCGCACCAGCCTGTTAGACCAGAGAAGGTGAGTCCAGCTCCAACAAATATAACTAAGTACCGAAAAGACTCACTGATGGTATGGGCTGCAATAACGCCAAATAAAATCAGGAGACCTGCCGCAAGAAGCACTTGACGCATCAGTGGCATGCGACTCGTGAAAGAATTAGTCGGGTGACCAGCTTCGTCCCAAGCAGTAATACCACCTTCAACATTTACTAGTTCTGCTGTAACGCCAGCAGCCTGCATTTTTTCGATCGCTTGCTTGCCTCGATTGCCACTGCGGCAGTGTACGTAAACAGTTTGTTTGCCGAAAAATTCATCTAGGTGCGACTCGAGTGTTCCTAAGGGGACACTTCGAACACCAGTTATGTGCTTTTCTTTGTATTCTGCTGGCTCACAGACGTTGATAAAGTCGATACTGTCGTTATTCTTCTCAGCTTCAAGAACCTGCTTAAACGCGTCTATTGATATATGTTTCATAACTTATCCTTTAATTAAAGCGGTTAATTTTTCGAACAGTTCCTGGTCTTTCTTTTTTACTGTTGGCACAAAGTGCTTCATTAAAAAAGTTTCAGTAAATTTCTGACGCAATCCAGCAAACGATCGAGAAGCTGAGAGTAGGGTAGTACTTGCTTTTGCACAGTCGACAGCATCTTTTTGCAGTTCGTTTTTCACAGAAGCTAGCTGGCCTTCGAGCCGACTAATGTGATCAATAATTTGTTTTTTAATATCAGTCATATATGCAGTATAACATAGGAGCTACCCTATGTATATCATAAATCTATTTCACTAGAGATCACAGTTATTAAGGGTGCTTTCTTTGGTAGTGGTGACTTGTTAGTAGCGATAAATATATAGTATCGGGTGACCCGGAGGGTTCTAATTCCTTACTCTACCAACTCCTCCCTCTATGTGTCGGCGTAGCTTTTTTGAATTATTTTTTACTAATATCACGGGCAAGACTAAAGAACCATAAAATTTGACTGATGACAAAGATGCCGATTCCAGCGTCTGTGAGGTAGGGTAGTGTAGATGTTACTCCACCGATAAACACTGCAACGCCCAGAACGCCTGTAATCACAGAACTGAAACGAGTTTTGTACATCGCCAGACTGAGAAGCCCTGTGAACACGCCACCCATTAGTTCATTGCCACCACCAAGAGCATTGCTGATGATGTCGATTGCTTGCCAGGCTGCTGTGAGCTCGCCAACTGCTGTTCCGTTCATGAGAAGAGTAGTAAGTCCCATTGAGATAAATCCGCTGGCGATGAGAATAGTTGCCCATATCACACCGGCAATCAGACTAAGTAAACTAAGTGCTGGTTGCTCATTCTTTAGTTTTAAATATAGGTATGTCGCAATCGTAATAATTGCAAATGAAAATATAATGTAAATATGTAGAGTGGTGATATGAACCAAAACAGGGTTACTGCTGATAACATTCATCTTCTCTGCAGTAGTGCTGACGTTGCCGTAGTCTAAAAAATATAAATATACGAACATTCCAGCAATGTAAGAAAGCCCTGCATACACAGCGCTGATAATTGCGAATTTTTTGAAAAGTGTCATGTGAAAATTATATCACTACTTCAAAGAAGTATGTCTATTGCCACTTTTAATTGAGCTCAAGACACCACAAAACTAAATTCTAAAAATAACTAAACCTGCCAAGCCCGCCTTGACCATTCGCGGCTCTCTCTCGATACATCTCGCACCAAATACCGGTTATCGGTAGATCCTGAGGCCCTCATGTTAGTCCTTAGAATAGAAGTGAGCTCGAACCACTTAACGTTCAATGCTAAGGGATTCGAACTTTAAGTGAAGGCGTCCTACGCTTACGTATTTATTTTACTTAGAGACCCCTAGGGGGTATACTTGAATCACTGTGAAAAAAGAACTCAAAACTAAAATTGAACGGCAGCTAAAAGTCATTGAAGGACAAGTGCGTGGTTTGCAAAAAATGGTGACTGAAGACAAATATTGTATTGATGTTATTACTCAAACTTCTGCTATTCGCAACTCGCTTGGTTCGGTGGAAGAGAAAGTGCTTGAGAGTCACCTAAGCACGTGTGCGGTCAAGCAAATGAAGGGGAAGAATCAAGACAAAGCCATCAAGGAAATTTTAGCCGTATATAAACTCGCTAAGCGAAAATAATATGCCCGATAAAAAACCAGCTAGTCTGTATCGAATGGTGATGCCTGGGCATACGTGCCCATACGGTGTGAAATCGCTGTATTTACTCAAGAAACACGGTTACGAAGTGTCGGACAACCATCTGACGACTCGAGAAGAAACCAATGCATTCAAGGCAGAGTATGGTGTAGAGACTACTCCTCAGGCATTCATTGGTGAACAAAGAATCGGTGGACATACAGATTTACGAAAACACTTTGGACAGGACGTGCTTGAAGCTGGTGACACTACTTACAAACCAGTGCTAGCTATTTTTGCGGTTGGGTTACTGCTTGCTATTGCCGTAGGTGCACTCACTAATTGGTCTATGGGCTATTTCATAGTGTTGCCGCACTTTATTTCTATCACTATGGTGCTACTAGCGCTGATGAAATTACGGGATGTTGAAAGCTTCTCAACTATGTTTCTCAACTACGATGTATTGGCTAAACGATGGGTGCCGTATGGTTATATCTACCCGTACGCTGAACTAATAGCCGGTCTGTTGATGTTAGCTGGAATATTCTCGTACCTATCAATCCCTCTAGCTTTATTTATTGGAGGTATAGGTACATGGTCGGTGTTCAAAGCAGTTTATATTGAGAAGCGGGAACTGAAATGTGCCTGTGTTGGTGGAGATACTAACGTGCCACTAGGATTTGTGTCACTGACCGAGAACTTAATGATGGTGGGAATGGCTACTTGGATGTTGGTGGTAATGCTGAGTTAATATGAGGATATATATTTCTATTCTGGGGGTTATTGTTTTGTTAGGAGGCCTTTCTTTTGCATCACAAGCTTTACAAAGACCAGAGACTACTTTGGTAGAGGAGGCTTCAGTCGCTACTAAAGAAACTATACATAGAGAGACTAGTACACTGATGGAAATAGAAGTACCTGTATTTGCTGATGGTACATATACAACTTCATTCGCCTACGAGATACCGTATAAACAAGTAGAGCCGATGGAAGTCTCACTTGTCTTTAAGGATGGGGTCATTACAGAGGCTGAAGTTTTGCTTGAAGCAGAGAATTTCACATCAGAAGAATACCAAAGCTGGTTCTTGGAATATTACAAAAACGAAGTTGTTGGTCAGCTGATTGACGTTGTGTCCCTGTCTCGGGTTGGAGGTGCATCACTTACCAATAAAGCATTTGATGCTGCCCTAGCTATTGCTAAAGCCGAAGCTAGTGGTCAGGAAGTTGTGGCTCCAGAAATTGTCCCTTTGGAATTAAAAGTATACGAACGTAACTCTGATTTGAGTAGCCCAGAAGATATATCTTTTAGGGACGGTGCCTACACTGTTGAAGATGCATATTTTGTCATGGCAGGATTGTCTGAACCAATGCGGACAACAATTACGCTTGATGACGGGGTTATTGCTGATGCTAGTGTTGCTTTTGATACTCAAGATATTCACTCAGAGTATCATCAGCGTGATTTTGTAGCCGCCTATAAAGCGCAAGTGATTGGCTCAAAAATAACTGATGTCCCATTCTCTAGTATCGGTGGAGCTTCTCTTACTACTGGAGGATTTAATGACGCACTAGAAAAGATTATGATTCAGGCAGTAGAAACATAGTTATGCGATATAATTTAACTATGAAATGGGTCACATTTATTACACTTACCTTGCTCTTAGGAGTGATGTTCACCAGTCTATTCCATATGTCGATGGGAATGGATATGTCTGGCGGAATGACTGACTGCCCATTTATGGAGCACGGTGAAGTTATTTGTCCTATGAACCTGGCAGACCATGTAGGGGCTTGGAAGTCCGCGTTTCTTTCGGTGGTGCCGACCCTTACCTTGCTCCTAGCGGCCGCAGTTATGGCAGTGTTTGTGGCTTCGGTTGCACCTAATCTATTACGACGTATATCGTATAGTTCACCACCTCGGCACAGATTACTGCGATGTAAAACATACAATTTTTCATACCGACCTCTACAAGAATTATTCTCAGCCGGGATTCTTCATCCAAAACTTTTTTAACGTACCTTCTTTCTAGCAGGTAACCTGCTCTTACTAATTTAAGAAGTTACAATGAATACCAAATATATTTTTGCTGTACTTGCAGTGATTGCACTCGGGTTCGGTGTCTGGTTTGTTACTCAATCCAGTGACAGCGCCCCCGGTGGGCAACGTTTGACCAGTGCACAAGAAGAACATCACGCAGATGAAGATGAAACCGGATACGAAATGTACCCAGGAGATGTGGCTGATAAGATTGCCTCCGATGAAGACATTATTCTACTTGATGTACGAACTCTCGAAGAATACGAAGAACTACACTTAGAAAACGCTCTTTTACTACCTGTGCAAGAACTATCTCAGCAATCACTTTCCGCAATCGGACTTGGTGAGGACATGAAGGATAAAGAGATTATTCTTTATTGCCGCAGTGGTGCAAGAAGTAAAACAGCATACAACATCATGACGTCACTTGGGTATACCAATGTTAAGAGTTCAGCTGGTGGAATGATTCACTGGGAAGAAGATAACTATCCTTTCACTGAAGTTGGTTCATATGACGGACCTACTACTGCTAATAGTGCGACGGCTGAAAATGTTGTGACAACAGGGCCTAAAGCTTCCGTAGACCGTACGATGCACGAATTCGGTGTTATTCCACAGTTTGGTGGAACAGTTGAAACTAACTTCACTATTACAAACTCAGGTACTGAAACTCTTGAGATAGGACAACTCACTACAAGTTGTAGTTGCACTAGTGCATCTGTAGTAGAAAGCTCTCTACTAGCTGGAGAGTCTACTGAACTCACTGTGGTGTTTGACCCAGATTTCCACGAAGAACCATTTGATGTGTTCAAGCGGACAGTCTTTATCCCAACAAATGATCCAAACAATTCAGAAATGGAAGTAGCGGTGCAAATGGATATTGCTGAGGGAGAATAATTATAGAAATAACTAGAAACTATGAACAAATACATTATTGGAGTAGCCGTGATTGGTGTAGCCCTTCTTGGGTACAGTATGATTTCTTCTGGTCAAAATACCAATACTGCAAAAGCGGTAGTGAGTGAGACATCAGCAGCAAAAATTGCAGTACTGGAAGAACCGTATGACTTTGGAGACATTGATATCTTTGCTGGAAAAGTAGACACAACCTACACACTAAAAAACGAAGGAACTGAAGCTGTGACTATCACCAAGGCGGGGACAAGTTGTATGTGCACAGAAGGAATAATTGCTGGTCTTACATTTGGTATGCATGGCAGTGATGTGGAGTCAGTAGTGATACCAGCAGGTGGAGAGGAACAAGTAACAGCTATCTACGACCCGCTGGCTCATGGTCCAATGGGTACTGGTCCAGTGACTCGTACGTTGCAACTTGAAACAAACTCAAGCGTAACACCACAGATTGAGTTGCGCTTTAATGCGAACGTAGTTAAAAATGAAGGGTAACAATACATAACTATATGAAATATATTTTAGGAATAGCTGCTCTGGCTCTTATTGTAGGAGGTGGTTTCTGGTATACACAGTCTGACCAAACGGGTGTGTCTATGGGTATGGACGGCATGCGGATGAGTAATGAAGTAAAAAAAACTGACAACCTCTCGATTCTCAGAGACGAAAATGTACCGACAGTACGACCAACTGAAGTAGTGGAACTAAAGGATGGCGACACATTTGAACTAGTTGCATCAATCGTCAAGCAAGAGGTAGGAAACCGTATGGTTAAACGACTTGCGTACAATGGACAAATTCCTGGCCCGGTGCTTAAGGCAGAAAAAGGTTCAAAGGTAACTGTGAACTTTGTAAACAACTTGGATATGGAAACTGCGCTTCATTCACACGGTCTGCGGGGCGATTATCGAATGGATGGGGCAGCACCATTGACTCAGGACCCAATTCCGGTTGGGGGAACATTCACCTATGAACTTGAATTCCCAGATACTGGAGTCTTCTGGTATCACCCACACGTGAGGGAAGACTATCAGCAAGATATGGGGCTCTATGGAAACTTTATCGTTACTGAAGAAGGGTATTGGAATGAGGTTGATCAAGAAGTCTATTTGATCGTAGATGATATGCTCGAAGATGGTGAGTATTCACGTGAAGTAGTCACTAACACACTCATGGGGCGTTTCGGTGACACGTTACTCATCAACGATCAGCAAGACTTCAATCTAGATGTAGTGCAAGGTGAAATCACTCGTGCATTTATCACAAACGTGGCCAATACTCGTACGTTCAAGTTGGAGTTTGAAGGGACTGAAATGAAACTAGTTGGTGGTGATACTGGCCGAATCGAAACCGAAGAAATTATTGACCATCAAATTATCGGTACTTCAGAACGATATGTAATTGAGCTGTACTACGATGTTCCGGGTGTCTACCCAATCGTGCATCGAGGAGAAACGATGGGAACAGTGACGGTAGAAGCTTCAGATATTAATCGTCAGACAGACTTTGCAGTATTACGTTCTAATACAGCTGACTATGCTGATGTACGTAGTACATTTACCTCACTCATAGCTCAAACACCAGACAAGAACCTCCGTCTTGATGTTGAGATGAAAGGAATGATGGGTGACATGATGGCAGACATGGATAGTGAAATGAGTGGTGACGACATGGTGACATTGATGGGTATGCAAATGGATAGGGCTGGAGCGGTAGAGCACTGCCAAATGATGCCGAACATGGCTGGTTGCGAACCATTCCTAGAAGACGAAATGCCCGGCATGATGGGTGGTGAAGTAGAACATGGAGAAGACGGTATCGAATGGGAAGACGATATGGCCATGATGAACGACATGAGTACGGACGAAACAATTGAATGGATTATCGAAGATACTGATACTATGGCTCAAAACGGAGATATCGATTGGTCGTTCTCTCAAGGAGATATGATAAAAGTACGAATCTTTAACGACGACAAAGGTCTGCATCCAATGCAGCACCCAATTCACTTCCATGGTCAGAAATTTGTGATTCTGGCAGTAGATGGCGAGGCGAATGAAAATCTACAATGGAAAGATTCTGTTCTGATTCCTGCGGGTCAGACGTACGACATTCTGGTCGATATGAGTAACCCTGGACTCTGGATGGCACACTGCCACATTGCAGAGCACTTGCACTCTGGCATGATGTTCAACTTTGAAGTGAAGTAAGTTCCTTGCGACAGAAAGCCACCACACTAACGTGTGGTGGCTTTCTTGATAGATTCATATAGAGGATAAATACTTAGTATCGGATGACCCAGAGGGTTCGAATCCCTTGCTCTCCGCACTAAATACCGGTTATCGGTAGACCCTGAGACCCTTATTTTAAGTCTTAGAATAGAAGTCAGTTCGAATCCCTTAGCGTTGAACGCTAAGGGATTCGAACTTTATCTTTAAATTCACAGCAAACTAAGTTAGTGGGAGACAATGCGTTTGTCTCATTTGCAGTGATTATTATGTAATAAGAACTAATGTATAACCTTAACACGAAACTAACTAAAAGTCAATCTACGTCATCTGTCTCCCATTCTGGCAATTGTGATGCATCTTTTTCAAACATTTCTAGACTTTTGTTTTGCTTTGGAGTCAGGTTGTGTAGTTTAATACTAGGGTCAGGTAAGAATGTTTGTAACGGGTACTCGATGTTTTTCGTATCGTAGACGACTTTGTCTATATGCTCACTCATGTTAAGCTTTGAATTCCTTACCCCGTATTAGAACTAGTTTGAAATAGCTTGCACATAAATGAATATGTATCTTCCTTACAAGAGATGTAGATATAAAAAGTCGCTAGGTGGTGTTCCTGGCGACTACTCTGAGCAAGTGCTGAGGACTATTCCTTCGGATTGGACGATGCTTGGAAATACATAGCCTGCGCAGGAGGGAGTTGGGATGTGTCGATTTCCCCTTGAGCCCAGTTGTACGGGTGTGCGTACAGGATGCGTACGCCACTCCTGCCAATATCTTGTCCTCGATTCCATGCCGCCTCCGAATAGATGACTGGACCACATATTCCGGTACCCATGTACCGTGCCATCAGTACAACCCCTTCGTCTTCAGGAAGACGAAGAACGTTTATCACTGGTGTCATAGTGTAGCAACCACCGCTCAAAAAAAATTGTGGTTCCTCTGCGTAAGCCTGCGTGGCTGCACAGATAGAAAGAAGTACTGCAATAACTCTCATGATTCGGTCCTCCTTGTTGAATCGTCACTATTAAACCACAGGAATATTTTTTTGTCAAAATCATGTCTCACCAAACTCACCTATACAAGTCAAATAAGTACAATTGAACCTAGGACGTATTTTTGCAGGCAAGCACCTAGTATATATAGGAGTGTTTCAGTGGTTATAAAAATTTTGTACTAATTTTATATAATTCAATCGTTACTCACTACGTAGCTCTCAGCGCGTCCCTCACTGTACGAAAATACCAAACCTCACCAACCTACTTAACCCTAGACCAAAACTGAGTTACGACAAACGCAGATACTCTCCTCCAGCAACGCTTTACCTTAGCACTGGTTACAATTAACCACGACCCTACAAAGGTCGTGAGTATAAATGAGAATACAGTGAGGTACCCGAGGGTTTGAACCAGATTAGAATGAGTTGAAGGTAGTCCGCAAATAGTGCACATACTTTTAAATACTAGCGATGTGTCTTGTGTGAGCCACGTACGGTTACCTCAAGCTCATCAATGTCAAAGTCTTGAAGTCCCAGTAGCTTGATGATTTTTTTATCAGGAGCGGTAAAGTGAATTACTTTTTCGCATTGCCCACAGACAGCGTGATGGTGTGGTTCGTGTTGATATTCAAATCGTGCTTCTTGAGTGCCCAGCTGGAGCTTTTTGATTATTTTTTCTGTAGTGAAGTATTCAAGGTTGCGGTACACCGTTGCGAGGTCCATATCTGGCACCAGAACGTGCACCTCGGCAGCTGAGAGGGCAGCCTTGTTTTCTTTTAAGGCATCAAGGATAGCTTGACGTTTTTTAGTTAGTTTTATTTTCATATGCGAATTATTTGCATAATAGCATTCTTCTGCTATACTGGCAATTGCGAATCGTTTGTATCCCCACCCCCAAACACAGCCAAATTAACTAAATTTTAATAACTCCTCCTGCTGCCTCGCACACAACGTCGCCGTCATCCACCCCAGACACTCCCTCGGTCGCTCATTGAGCCACGCCAGGG
>Ga0222664_1000175_pt1 | contig 49188 bp, 76 predicted proteins | sample AntAcemetagen604_FD_181147 | JGI IMG/M metagenome (GOLD analysis project Ga0222664, IMG submission 181147) | Saline water microbial communities from Ace Lake, Antarctica - #604 | ecosystem: Environmental > Aquatic > Non-marine Saline and Alkaline > Saline | place: Antarctica: Ace Lake... | reverse complement strand
GACATTTTAGTATTGCAACCTTTACAGGTAATGGATTGGCTGCAACTATCGGGCACGGCTTGCCAGGCACCCCCGATGCAATTATTGTAAAATCTAGAGATACATCGAATGTATGGTATTTTTGGACAAATAATATTGGTATGGATTTATCTACAAATAATTCATATCTTGCATTAGATTTCCCCAATGGATTATTCACTGATGGTAATAATGTTCATGCTAATACACCACCAACGAGTACATCAACAACCATTAGTAGTTTTGATAGTGCTACTAATGTTATTGGAGAACAGTATGTTTCATATTCATTCAGAAATGTTCCAGGTATTTGTAAAGTTGGAACATATAAAGGAAATGCTAATGCAATTAAGTCACCATTTATCCATACAGGATTTAAGCCAAGATGGATTTTAATTAAGAGTACAAGTACAACTGATTGGATTATAATTGATACTGCGAGAGATGAAATAAATCCAATATCATTCCGTCTAAAGACCAATTCAAATGGTATTGAATTGACAGATAGTGTCGCTGATATTGATATTTTGGCAGATGGTTTTAGAATTAGAAGTTCGAATTCATCAATCAATGGTTCATTAGATTATATATATATTGCTATGGCGCAGGTTGCTGGTAATGGCTCACTTCCACCAATCCCAGGATCTGTTGGTGGACCGATAAGCGATTGTATTGATCAACTTGTTCAGAATCCTACAGGATTTAGTACATGGGATGGAGCAACATCATTTTATATCTTCACTGGTCAAAATAGCATTGTTTCCCAAAATTCTGGTACTAACTCTAGAGCCAATATAAGAAAAATTGATAGTGTGATTAAGGGTGACTTTGAAGTTACGTGGAATGTTTCTGGCAACACATCGGCAACATCACCAAATGGATTCGTTGGTGTTTATGATGCAGCTAAGGATGCACAATTCTTACCAAGCAATGGCGGAAACAATTTCGGTGGTGGATTCTTTGGATCAGCCCCGGCCCATGGATCAGCCCCGGGAAACATAGCGTTTGGATATTTCTTTGGATCTGGTTCAACATCATCGGTCAGTAACCAATTCACCGACGATGGAGTAAATTCTACAGGACCAGTTAATACATCATCAGATGAATATAAGATTAAACGAGTAAATGGTGAAACTGTGTTATTGAAAAATGGTACGTTGTTCCACACATTTAACGCTAATTTCTCAGGAGATATGAGATTGTTTATTTGTGCTAATGGTGATGGTTTCTTGTTTCCAGTAGCCAATCTTCGAGTATGCAGTCTTTGATAAATAGTAGTGCAAATATCACGTGAACAAATAAGGATCAGAAATGGCTAAAGTATTCCAATTACGCCGCGGCATAAGAACAGAAAACGACCAATTTACGGGCGTCGAGGGTGAAATTGTCGCTGTCATAGATCAAACGAATACATCTGATACAACGATAAGACTTCACGATGATATCAAACTTGGTGGATTCGAGGTAGCTCGTGCTGATCTCTTAAACACTGGGAATGGTGCGGTAACCATTATTGATTTCGCTACATCCATTTCTCAACAGCCCGGAACCGAAAATACAATTATCCGTTATGATAGTTTCGGAGTTGGTCAATTTATCTTTGATTTTCCTGGTGATCAAATTACTCCAGGAACATTGAATGTTTCTACATTAGTTGGTCCCGCAAATCTGTTTATGACATTTGATGGAGCAGGTTTGGTTATCGGCCAACCAACAATTGCTAATATTGATATCGAAGATGAATCTGTTGTTGATTATAATATTCCCGATAATGAAATTCAAACTGTGAAAATAGCTGATTTATCAGTAGGAACGCCAAATTTTGGTTATTTGGTTATTGATTCAGATAAATTAACCGATATTTCAATCACTGAAGCTAAGATCGAAAATGGTTCAGTTATAACTTCTAAAATTGCAGATTTAAATATTACCCCAGCGACGCATTTTGCACTTAATTCAGTAACTAATGCCAAATTTGCAAGCAATGCAATTACTGAAGATGCATTGGAAAATAATACTATATTGAAAGAGAATGTTGATGCTAATTCGGCAGGTAATGCACACGGAGAAAGACATATAGATACTGTCGCACCACTCGATGTAAACGGCAACGATGAAGATTTATTTTATCAGGTATGATGGACGAGCATAAATAGTTGCATATATTAGAAGGACGGAATTATGGTTGCTAAGACTTATATTAAGCAAGACGGTACATGGAACGAAGCGGGAAATATTCTCGTTAAAGAAAATGGTGAATGGGTAGATATCAAAACTGCATGGGTTAAGCAAGGTGGAGTATGGAAACAATTCTTTGAATCTGGAAGTTCTACACCTGTTTCACCATCAGTAATTCCTCCGTCAACTGAACCTCCACGCTCATTGCTATTTGAAGCATCAAAACAACAATCAATCGGACATGTATTTGGTAACACCATAAATCCAATTAAATGGACATTTAGTGGTTGGGTTAAACGCGGAATAACTGGCACTGCGCAAACCGTTTTTTGCGGCGGACTAGAAGGAACTGGTGTAACCCAAGATAGTGTTGATATTTTATTTACAGCTAGTAATCAAATTGAAATCCGAGCCCAAATCGATGACTCTATTACTTGGCAAATTCGATCAAATGAGTCATTTACAGATCCAACTTTATGGTATAATATTGTTATTTCATATGACAGCGCAAATCCAACTGCTTCTGAACGAGTAAAGATGCACATCAACGGTATTACTGTAACTGTTTTCTCTGTAAATACTCAACCGACGCTAAATGAATCAGCTTTGATTAACCTTGCAAGACCAACCTTTTATGGAAAGCTAGTTGATGATGGATTGGATATCCAATATTTTGATGGATATATGGCTGAAGATGTTTTCGTTGATGGTGAAGCATTGCTACCAACTTCATTTGGTGCATTTACTTCTTGGTTATGGAGAAAGATTGATTTCGTTGAAGCTGTGGGAACAAATGGTTACAATCTAGATTATCGTAAAAATGAAATCGATACAAACATTACCGCAAGTGAAGGTGATGTTGGAACAAATCCTTCAACTACTCCAAACAATGCAAAGGACGGTGATCCGTCGACAACATTTATTACAGTATCAACTCCAGCAAGTAATGATGTAATTTTAAACTATAATTTAGGAAGTCCTAAAACTGTAACTGAAGTCCATGTTATTGGTTATCATCAGATTGCCGTTGCAGCTGACGTATCGTTTAGGGTTGAATTCTCAAGTGATAATTTCGTTGGTGATATTAATATCTTTGATGTAGCAAAATCTAATACTCCAGTACAAATAGCACAAGATCATATTCTTACAGATATCGCAACCGCTCGATTTTGGAGAATTATCGCTGATCAAAACCATGATAATCCAGTTGAAATAACCGCGTTTAGATTATTTGATATTAATGGCATCGGTAATGATACTAGCACTAATACGAATAATTATTCAACCATAGAAAACTTTACGGCAACTGATCAAACGTATGATCACCCACTTTCTAACCATGTTACTCTTAATCCAAATAATAAGTCAGCTAACAGTATTATTGAGCGAGGAAGGTTAACTGTTTCATCAGTAACTCCCGCTCCAGCAAATGCTCACGGTGTTCTAGGAACAACCGGGGTTGATAGTGGTAAATGGTATTATGAAGTTAGTAGAATTGTCGTGGGTTCAACCGGACGAAGTGCATCAATTGGTTTTGCTGAATTTGATACTGATCTAGATTTAGTGGCAGTTGATTTGAGCAAAGTTTTCGTATATAGTGAGACTGGTAACAAACTTGGTAATGGCGCATCAGTTGCTTATGGTAATGCATGGGGAAGTTCTAACGGAGATAAAGACACCATTGGTATTGCTCTTGATATGGATAACGGTACCTTGGAATTCTTTAAGAATGGTATCACCCAGGGAGTAGCATTCAGTTCCGGAATATCAGGAAAAACATTATATCCAGTTATTCTGATTAACAACGGTGGTGGTACAACTGCATCCAAATCGACATGGGAAATGGATCCAGGAACTTTTGGTTTCAGGCACGCTGTTCCATCTGGTTTTAAGGCGATTACACAACAGAACATTGGTAAGCTTAACAATTCTATTTTGTTTAACCCATCCTCACTACCTTCCTTATCTAGAGCACAAACAGTACCAACTGAAGAAAGTAAATGGACGTTTAGTACCTGGATCAAACTTGGAGATACAACACCAACTAATGTGACTCTTCTAGGATCCACTAGTTCTCAGGATTCGATTAGTATACAAAGTGACAAGATACAGGTTAATTTTAATGGCGGATCTGTTATGATCTCATCGGCAATATTTGTAGATACAACAGCATGGTATCACATCGTAGTTCGCTGGGACGGTCTCAATCCAATAGTTGATGAGAAAATACGAATATATGTTAATGGTATTGAACTTACTGAGTTTGATGTCGATCAAAGAAACTTGATTGCAGCAAACGGATTTGAATCAAAAATAAACAAGAATGGTGAGACGATATTCGTTGGTTCAGTAAATGGAACTCTTGAACATTTCGATGGTTACATGGCAGAGACGACATTTATTGACGGTCAAAGTCTTCCACCAGAATCATTTGGTAGTATTGATCCAACAACTGGAGTATGGGGTACAGACGAATTCCGAATTTCCAACCCAGGCCCAATAACCGATGAAACAGCGGGTGGTCTTGCTGGTACAGTTACTTCGGACTCTGACTCATTGCCCGCAAGTAACGTGGTTGATGATGATCTCAATACACATATTGATAAATTGGGGTCAAGTATGTTTACATCATTTGATTTTGGTGTTTCTAATGAAAAGGTAATCACGTCTTATTCCGTAACAGCCGTTGCGGCATTTGCATTTACTGTGAATTCAGTAGCAAGTGCATGGACACTAGAAGCATCTAATACTGGTGTATTCGGCGGAGAAGAAGTAATTCTTGACACGGTAACGGGTCAGACATGGTTCGCCAGTGAAAAGAAAGTATTTACACTTGATAACCTTAATGCATTTAGACATTATCGACTTAACATTACAGCAAACGGTGGAGGCTCAAATGTTCGAATCGCTGAGTTTGAACTACTAACATCAACCCCTGTACCTGGCGCCATTACCGCGTTCGGAAATAACGGTTTTTATCTGCGTTATCACGATAAAGACAACATTGGTTTGAATACAATTGTTGTTGGAAATGAATTTACACCAACTAATTTAGACTCAGAAGATGTAACAAAGGATTCACCATTTAATAATTATTGTGTTTGGAATACACTTGAACTCGTCGATCCGCCACTAACATACAGTAATGGTAATTTGAATCTTTCAATTGGTGTTGCTAGTAGTTCTTCTAGAGGAACATTTGGTGTTAGTAGTGGAAAATGGTATTGGGAATGTAGCCCACTTAGCTTTGTTAATGGTATTGTTTTTGGTATAGTTGATAGTGATGCCGATCTAACGTTGGCCGGAAGGATCATTACTACCCCATCATATTTCTATGAATCATCACCATCCGTTTCATTGAAAAGTATCAGTGGTGTAGGTACTGCATATGGTACTAGGATTTTTCGAGATGATATTATTGGTATTGAATTGGATCTAGATGGCTCAACAATTGAATTTTATAAAAATGGTGTTTCTCAGGGCATAATACCAATTACTGAACCAGCCGGCACTGTGTGGTTCCCGTCGACGGGCTCCACTGCTGGATCTGACACATGGAATGCTAATTTTGGACAGAGACCATTCAAATTTCCTATTGCAGATGGATTTGCCAGATTGAATACTGATTCCTTACCAGAGTCAAATGTTATCAATTCAGGAGAATTCTTCAAGCCTATTCTTTATACAGGTAACGGTTCTTCCCAGGAAATAACTGGATTTGGGTTCTCTCCAGATTTAACTTGGGCTAAACCAAGAAATTTAGCTAGTAACAATCTAATTTTTGATACTTCGAGAGGACCTACCAAGAGATTAATAACTGATGCCTCGGACGTAGAGTCTATTCAAGCAAATGAACTTGTTTCATTCGACGCAAATGGATTTACTGTTGGGAATGGAAATGCTATAAACCAGACTAGCATTAAGTATGTTTCATGGAATTGGGATGAAAGTCCTGCTTCTGGATTTGATATTCTTTCATATACTGGTAATGCAACAGCAGGCCGACTAATATCACATACTCTTGGTAAAGCACCTGAATTTATGATTGTTAAGTCTAGAACTGCTGGAAGAAACTGGTTAGTGTGGCATACTGGTTTTCCTGGTATCACAAGCACTGATTATCTAATGTTGGATTTGGCTATCAGTCTTGGTAGTGCGGGAACATCAAATACTTGGAATAATACTCTACCAACGAGTACTGATATTGTTCTCGGTGCCGATTCTAACTCAAACGGTTTAGGTGAAGATTATATTTTATATTCATGGACAAGTGTTGACGGATTTAGTAAATTCGGATCATATGATGGTAATGGAAATGCTGATGGGCCGTTCGTTCATTGTGGATTTAAGCCAGCGTATGTCCTAAGTAAGAGAGTTAACACTGGTGGGGATTGGACCTTATATGATAATGCAATTCATCCGTTCAATGGGATTGATAGTTATTTAGAACCAAATAATTTCCAGGTAGAGGCATTCACCGCAGGGTTTAAAATTGATTTTACATCTAATGGTTTCAAAATTCGTGGAAATGCTGCAACTGTTAATGCGAATGGTGACCAATACATATTTGCAGCGTTTGCAGAAACACCATTCAAAACTGCTACCGCACGTTAAGAAGTTTGTTTGCTCCACCATTCGTATTCTTTGTCAACTGCATTCCATTGAAAAATTTGAAGCAAGCGGCTGTCATCATCATTTGATCCGAAAAGATCTCCGTGACTATGGAAAGCATCACCTCTGAATAATACTAAACGGTTATATTGGAATGAAATAACATTTGATTTAATCCAAAGAGATTCATCTACGCCATCAATATTATTAAACCAATTTAGTGATGAAGAAGCATCGCTATTACCATATTGGTGATATTTGTATGGATCGGTTGGTGCATGAGTCAACCCTGTGCGCTTGTGTCTCCAAAATACCGTCCCGGGAATATCGTCATAACCTTTTGATAGATAGATGACGCCAATCCAGGAGACTCCTGGGTTGCAATGGATATATTGTTTAAATGATGAGTCTTTCCGGCTCATTCGAAAATGACCAAACACGGTTGGATTTACCGGCCATGCATTTGTACAATTGCCCATAAAGTCTTCATGGAACTCTTCGCAATACGGATGGATAGAATTGAGGCCAGCATAAGGCCCAGCCACTTTTTCATCCTCCCACTCAAAATCGTTGAGAGCGATATGCCGGACTTCATCCGGTTCTAAATAAAAATTATCAAAAACAAATACTGATGGTTTCATGTAAATATTTATAAAAGATAAATTTTAGACTTCAAAAATAAAATTCATATCGAAATCTGGGTTTTGTGCTTCCCCGTTAGCTTTCGCATATCCTCTTGGATTCGTCAATACTCGACAATCACCGAGCATATAATCTGAACTAGAATGCATGTGACCGTGAACCCAGACATTGGGGAGATTGAAGTTGTAATCAGCATCAACTCGATTAGCGTAATAAACGTTATCAGCCCCACCACGGAATTCTGGGGAACAGCTAAGTTGTGACGGCGCGTGATGAGTCATCACAACAGTCTTCCACCCATTTTCTTGATAAAACCCAATGGTTTCGTTTAACCATTCATAACTCTTTGTATTTTCATCCTTGACGTGTTCTGGACGAAGTTTATCACCTCGGGTATATGAACACCACTTGTAATCATTCATAACATCACTTGCCCGCAGTATATCCAACGGCTCATTACCGTTCAAATCAAATCCAGTCCAGAGCGTGCATCCAAGAACGGCGATCTTTTCATCTGGAAACTCACGAACACTGTTCTGGAGAAACCACACGTGATTACTGGTCTTAGCCAACAAATGGTCATTGAGATCAAGCAAACCATATTTGTTCGTATAGAATTCATGATTGCCGGCAACATACAGAACCTGTCTATAGTTGGCCCTTTTCGCAGAAAAGTTCCTTTCCGCCCAATGGTATCCAGAACCACCTGGGCCGATGTCTCCGGCCAGCAGTACAACATCACACTCGGGAACCTCGCCCTTTTTATGTGACATATTCTGAAACTCTAAATGGATGTCTGATAGAAGAAGAAATTTCATCTGCGGTCCTTTTTGTTATTTCTTAGTATAGCAGATGTTTGGTGATTGTCAATCTTTTAGAACCCACCACCATCCATATCTTCAGCCCCGGAAGAAATATTTGTTGGTTTTGCTTGAATTAATTCTTTTTGCAATTGTATAACCAAACGCTGTACAGCCACCATCTCAATAGCAAAACCAGCTATTTCTGTGGAAAGATCCTCAGCCAGATCAATACTGATGCGTAATTCTTTACTTCGACTTTTCTTAGCTTTTTGATATAAGTCGTTAAACCTGGTTGCTGCCGTCACCGCGCAATTTCTCCTTCGGAATTGGTTTATAATAATTGTTATTTCCGGTTAATCGGTGATCGTCGTTTTTATCGTTAATCCAATTCGTAACAATAAACCCCTCTCGAGCAATAACGTATGTGTAATCATATTTATCACTTAACGTGGTAACGCGAATTACACACTTTTGTAGTTTATTCATCCGCATACCACGGTTATCCAAGATTTCATAACATTCGATAAGGGTATTCTTTGGATCGAATAAGTTTCTTCTCGATGGGTGTGGTATCTTACCCCTTTTATCTAGCGTCTTCTCATCTTTGGCATGGTACGTATCATCGATGGCCTTCGATCCAGCAGCTTCAATAAATTCTGCCAAGAGATCTCCAATATTTTCTGGGAGCCAAACCTTATGATGATATCGACGAAGCCTACGAGGGTTTATCATTGTTCCGATCCTTTAATAAATTTTCCATTAGTTCAGTGGCGTAAGTTGGACTTGAGATTTTCTTACTACTAAAAACGGTATTGTCAGCACAATCAAGTAATAAGTTGTCCTTAACAAATTGTGGCATCTCTGTTGGCTTATCTTTACCATGATACATTTCACATTCAGCCATAACAAAATAAATTTTACCGGCTGAATTATGAAAGAAATCAATTTCCCAATGTTCATTGTGATAACTAATCGGCGTATCTGAACTAAACCGCGTCTTAGTTAGTCGGTATTTGGTTTCATCCCATAGTCGATCAAAGTCGTTTGGTGATATGTCGGTTTCAATCTCAATAACATTTCCATCAATTTTATGTTTATATGTGAAAATATGTTCTGTGGCCATATTATGACCTGATACTTTTTCTTCTTTATATCCACCAATATATCGCCAATCAATGCTTCGGATACGTGAGCCCTTGTGTAGATAACCTTGTTTGAAATCACCAACTGAGAATTCAATTTCTGAATTCTTAACTTTCTCCATCAAATCAATGAATAAATCTTCACCAGCATGAAGAACATATTTATTTTCTCTCTCAATTGGCATTTTTGTCACCATATCGCGCAGTAAACATTGGGGTGATTGTTGCAAAGTTATCACTAAGTCGTTTTAGATCATATTCGCTACAGAAGCGCATAAACGAATGTCCAATTTTAGCGTTTGGTATTTCTTCTTTAGCCACGGATTGGATAATTGATTTTGCCGCCGTGTCTCGAATTTCTTGTGGCTGTTTTGTTAAATCAATAAGCCGTTCATTCTCAGAAAACCGATTAATGGTTTTTACTGATTCTCCAGACATTGGGTCATCAAACTCTGTGAGCATAAGATTGTTAAAATCAAAGCCTTTGTTATTCTGATCTTCATATGCAGATCGAATTTTTGTTTCGCGTGTTCGCGGCGCAGTTGCTGGAAAAATATTATCTGTTGAATCACCCCGGCAAATTTTCTTAAACAATTCCCACTTTGGTTCTGGTGGCAATTTTGGCTTTTTTGTTTTCCCATCGATAATAGTTTTATCCGTCTCGGAATCAATGATCGATGTTGTGTCAATAATTTGTTTCTGCTGGGGACGATAGATTGTTACATTTGGTGCAAGCAACTGGTAAAAATCAGTATCATTGGATACTATTACATGTTTGTCATCGGGATGTAATTGAACCCAACGGGCGATCATGTCATCTGCCTCGCATCGAGATGCCTGCAATACGGTGATGTTTGTCCTATCAGCTACGAATTTTACAAAACCATCAAGATAACTAAAGAAAATCTCATCATCCTCGATGTCACGCGCTGTTCGTTCAAGCTGTTTGAGCCTACGTTGCCCCTTGTAATTTTTTAAATGATCATAACGCCAATTGTTTTTGCTTTCAAGCGCCATTACAACATGATCGATATTGAACATACGCCATGCTTTAGCCATACTTTGGATTGCAATGTGAACTGCCATCGCACCCTTCTGATCCGCGTCTCCTCGAACGACATGTTTCGTCGCGAAGAATAAGTTCATGGCATCAATTAACTGAAACTTCACAATCACTCTCCAATGTTAAGCGTAAGTATAACATTATTATTATGCAACTGTCAACTCAAGAATATACACGTTTTCCGTCTTTTTCTGGACCACGATCATTAACCTGCGCTGGTTTCGGTTCTTCTTTTTCAGGGCTTTCCTTTTCCATAAAGTCCAAAGCTAGTCCCTCTTCCAAAGCAACGGTCCGGCAAAGTTCCCCATACCACAGCTTGACGGCAATTTCTGGAGTGGGTGCTTTATAACCTTCTCCCTCCAATTCCTTAACAAACTCATCGTTCCAATCAAGGTCAAAGAAAAAACCAAGTTTTCCTTCAGTATCTCGCTCTAACCCGTGTTCTTTGTAACCAACCCATGGTTCACCGTTAGCTGAAGCAACACCTTTATCATACTCGTGTTGTTTTAGTGAGCCCTGAGAAAATTCATAGTGTAGCAATGCTAGTTTGTATTCTTTTGAATCTTTGTCTTCTGTTAACTCTAAAGTAATTTTAACCATTTCTTCTTCGGAAAGATTTTCATAATCCCTGCGGATTTCTAGCATACGTTTTTTGTAAGAATCAGTGTCTTTCCCATGCTCTAATTCAGCAAGGCGTTCCATAAGCTCACGACCATCCATAGTGTAATACGCTTCGGCGCGCTCACGGTCTTTACCTTTAAGTCCTAATCCAGCAGGGGTGGCACCAAACGGCCAAAGTCTTTTCTTTTTAGCCATTAAAATTGTCCTTTATAATAATTCTGTATTTTCTGATAAGCTTGAGTAACTGCCGCTAAATGAATTTTTCTACCTCTTATCTTGAATTTATCCATAGTTAGCCAATGCGTTTTACCCGTTTCAAAATGTGGTTTGTCAAACTTTATAGCATTGGCAACTTCTGCGGCGAAGACATGAATTTTTAGATTGCTATTTGAACCACAATCAATAACAGAAAGAACATTTTTTTCACGTAGTCCAAGTTCTTCCTTTCCCTCTCTCATAGCGGCTTCACGCAGGCTTTCGCCATCATCGACGTCTCCTTTAGCGATCTGCGGATCTATTCCACCATATGCTGGATCACTTGGGACCATAAAATACATATGAATTATGTTTTTATTATCTCGGTAGAACGGTATAACTCCGGATTTCATTGTTTCTCCTTATTATAGTAATAGTATATGTTAATACCGAGTATTTAGTCAAGAAAAAAATGGGAGGGTTTTGGGCCCTCCCAGTTTCATTATTATTGCTATTTTATTTTTATGGTAAAGAAGCAAATAAATGTATCTGCAAGTTTAGAATAAATCCATATTTCATTGCGTACTCTGCGGTATATTCATGGTTGCGTTGGTTTGCCTTCATATCAAGAAGCCCTTCATCCCAAAAACTAATCGTCTCGTCTACAGTTGATCGTTCATCGATGGTAATTTCCTTATTTGATGAACGCATTTCTTTAGCCTTTTGTGGTTCTTGCTTATAGATATTCATCGGACTGACGAAGATTGGTTTACTAGTTTGAATAGCCCATTCATGCGCCCAATCAGGAACTTCGCTGTATGGTGTAAATTGCTCATTATTTGGTGAAGTCATAACAAACTTTAAACAATCTGCTCTATCAAGAACTTTTTGGTTGGGTTGTAAATATTTAATAGCAACTTCACCTTTTTCTAAACACTTCGGACTAACCACATAAGTAGTCGCTGAACTCAAGTCCAAGTGCAAAATACCATTAGATTCAATTTGTGTATGGAAAAATGTTTTATCGGCTTCTGCAAGAAACTTGGTTAGATTTTGTTGTAATGACGGTTCACCACCTGTAACAACGAGAACAATTCTTCTATTTGTTCCTTGTGCCCAGCTTGGAATTTCCATATTTCTCTCTTCGTAGAACTTGGCAATATCAATATCGATTTGTTTGAAGATTTCGTCGAACGAAAGGTCATCTCCTTGGTCGAAAAAAGTGTCACAAAAACTACACGCCAAATTGCATTTAGTCAGTCTAACAAAATAGGCTGGAAAACCACGGAATGGCCCTTCGCCTTGTAATGTATAGAATCGGCTGGTAACTGTTAATGTATCTTTTGTGGCATTTGCAAAATAGTTGCGGCCGACTTTTTCATTCATTCCAAACATTATTTTATTCCTGTTATTGTTGTAACTTACTATATTTAGACCGCGAAGATTTAGCTATATGTTTATGGATATATGTCATATGGATTATGTGCAATATGGTTTTGAAAATTTTTCACATAATATTTCCACCCATTGGCATGAACATCCTTGTGAAATTGTTCTGCAAGTATAATTAGGTTATTCGACTGATGTGTCCCATTTGCGCCATCTTGCTGTAATGGTATAATATGATGAACATGCACTTGATTCCCTGGATGCACAGAATTCCATGCAGCTTGTGTTTTGTATATTTCTTTAATAATTAATTGTTCTGTGATAGATAGCGATGACATCCTCATCTTAGCTCTATACGCCGCATCCCGTATTAATTTGCAAACATAACATTGATTCTTTTGATGGCTAGTTGATGGATTACCGTAACCAAGTTGTCTAATATATGATCTACATTTTGTGCAATATTTACCATGGTAATATTTCCATCCATTTTTATAAGCTTGTTTCCAGGTTACTGTATTTAAAAAAGGTCCTCCGTTTTTTCGTGATATCAATAAATCATTCTCACCATTATCATATGCTGTCACCATCAATCAATCCTCCATTAACTTTCCCATAACCATTATTTCATCCCACATCTCTTTGAGGGTTTCATCTTTTTCGCAACGTTCTTGTAATCGATCCCATGCATCACGCCGCCGAATTTCTTCACTGGTAGTAGGCCAACCAGTTTCATTCTTTAGTACACGGAACTTCCGACAGCCTTCATATAATCCTTGAACATGCCGCAAGAAATCCTCTGATACATTTTCTCCATCAATGATAATTTTTACATTCTGGTGAAATATGTTATCCTTATATTTTCCATCGTATAGTTCCATTTGCCCTTTTGCATATCTATCTGCGACTTCGGCACGATTGGTTAATTCATTGTCTGTAAAAAATCCAACCATTATTCCCACCAATTTTCCCAAGGAAAAACTATCCAACAGTCGTCTTCGGCCTTATTAATCTCGTAATGGTTGTATGTTGTTGAGAACTCACTAGAGATATTTTCAATAACAGCCGCAGTTCGAACGTTTCGACCTAATCGTTCTATACATTGCCAATCATCGATGACCCATTTGAAAGTTTCACCTGAATCATTGATGTCATCTACGATGAGAATATTCTTAAACTTATCAGCATCATCAGACATCCAAGCATTGTGCTCTGGACCAAAATGCTCAACGTTTGTTGGTGCATCACGAAGCCGGCAATCTAATGCATAATGGTTACACTTCAAATAATGACTAAGAAGGACACTCGGAAACAAACCGCCACGGTTTAGACCAACAATATAATCTGGTCTCCATTCATCAAACATCATTTGACGTGCTATACCAAGAACGCCCTTTTCAACCATTTCGTTCGTGTAATAAACTTTGTTAGTCATGATATTATACAATCTTAATTTTTAAAAGATTGATTTTGGGACCACCGTCTTCACCACAGTTTGTGGTAACTCTAACGATTCCCATATTATTATCGTTAACCTCGACGGCATCGGTCATCCGAGATAAAATTCCTATGTCAGAATAATTGGATATACTATCACGATGAGGTATTTGTAAGAAATCCTCTAAGGACATTTCTTCTGGTACATCAAAAATTGTATTAATTATTGTCATTAAATTCTCCATTGTATTAGTTGATCTAAATAATAAACCGGTGTGTATTCATCTGGATTATCATTATGGATATTGTTGAATTGTCGAAGATCGTCGACGGCATCATATTCAAAGAAATAAATTATACCTGGTATCGTATCAATACCCATTATAATCCAAATTTCTTCACCCAATTTGTCACTTAGTTTTTTACATTTACCCCAGAATTTTGGATCAAGTGATGTAGCATTCCGATTATTGTGTGGGAAGAAATTTGATTTCCTTTTTGCATCAACCCAAATTGGAACACTCTTATATCCTAGTATCATAAAATCCGGAAGAACCAAATCATCATTAGTTGAAAATGCTCTTGGGTCTAAATCACTTTGACCGTGATTACTACTGAATCTCGTCGATATAACATAATTCCCTTCAAACTGTTTTATGAGAATCCTTTGCGCCTTTTTTTCAAATTCCTGACCATATGCTAATTGTGTTTGAAAATTATTAGTCACCGTTTATTCCCTTAATCAGTTTAACTGTCCGGATATCAAAAGTTTCAACTGAATTATCAAATTTAATGATACATATTCCTTCTCCATCGTTTGATTTATTATAACGATAAAGAACACCTGGTACCATATTAGTAATAATATGATTGAATGGAAGATTTAAAAATTCCTCTTCCTTCATGGCTAATGGCATATCCAGACTTGATGTTACTTTTCGTACCATCAGTCCTTATGACCCTTCATACTCAAACAGATATTATAAAATTCCTGCTTCAAACTGCTATCGTCACTGAAGTGACCAGTCATAATAGCTGTGGTCATATCGCTTTCATGTTCACGCACACCTCGGTGTGTCATACAGTGATGTTCAGCTTTAACAAGAACAGCAACATGTTCAGTCTTTGCATATTCTTGCAGGGCATCTGCAATCTGGGTTGTCATCTCTTCCTGAATCTGTGGACGTTCAGCTATATGATGAATTAAGCGGTTGAATTTTGAAAGACCGATTACTTCATCTTCTGGGAAGATACCAACCCAACATTTCCCCACAATGTTCTGGAAGTGGTGGGCGCATGTTGAGCGTATTGTGATGGGCCCAGTTGCATACAAACTCTGATATCCCATATTGGGGAAGCTTGTTACCTTGGGTACCGGTGCATAACGGCCAGCAAATGTTTCTTTAACAAACATCTTAGCCACACGACGCGCAGTATCATGAGTGTTATGATCGTTCTCCGTATCAATTACAAGGCTTTCAAGTACACCCTGCATCTTTTCTGCTACTTCATCAACCAACAGTTCCATTTCATCAGGTTCAATATACTTGCTGATGTTCTGGTTGCTGCGGAATTCCGCACCATCTTGCTTAATGCGATCACGAATAATATCTGAAATACTTGATTCTTGAATCGTGTTCAATACGATTAATGAATTTTTAATATCATCTGTATAGTTATCGGAAATTTGTGATGTGTCAATACCATTCCCTTGGAGGATCTTAAGAGCATTTATAATATCTTGATTTGGTTTATTCATTTCATTTATTTCTCCTATAATATCTTGATTTGGTTTATTCATTTCATTTATTTCTCCTATAATATCTTGATTTGGTTTATTCATTTCATTTATTTCTCCTTAGTTTCCTTATTTTAACGTATCAAGGAAGTTATTGCAATTAAAAAAGTTAATTTCAAGTAAATTGGCTTCATTATTTGTTTCTTCAACTAATGAATCATAATTATTAAGCATATTCACTATATGAACAGACAGTACATCTCTGTTTTTCATATAACTGTTAAAAGATGTAGTCCATTCACTTGGGTACTTAAACCGGTCTGAATACATTTCTACGTAAGAAAGTCGGTTCGGAACCAATGGGATAGCACCTGTTAATGCACCCTCATAGCAGCTGATACCCAAAGTCTCTTGTAGGTTAGCACTGAACACCATCTTTGCTTTTCCAAGTAATTCATGGTATTCATCTTTTGTTAGTTGCTCATCCTGACAAACAATAAATTCCCAACCATTGATATATTTTCCAAGGTCTCTGAATATGTCTACTTGTTTTTCAGGAGCAATACGATGTGGAAACAATACGATATTCTCTTTCTTCATACCCATGTATGGAGTCAACACATCACGCATATATTCCATCGGCCACCCTGTACGGATGATCTTATTGCCTTGCCAGTTATCGAGAGTTATTGCATCCACTGTTGGTAGTATTTCATCAGCAAACATTTTGATATGGAAATCAGTTGCGAAATGGTTGTGATCAATAGCATAGAACAACGCTCGTTCTGTATTATACGTCCATTCTTTATTCGTAATCAATCTTCCCAGGAAGTCCTGTGGGTCATATGAACCCGCATGCCATAATGCGTGAATTTTAACTGATATACCCAACAGATCACTCATATAGCGGATTTGTAGGATACCAGGGTTCCAAGCATCAGTGAATACGATATGGTCACCTTTTTTGACTCGTCCTTCTGTAAAGTGGCGACTCATTTGCTCCATCTGGTTACTCTTGTATACATTGGTGCCTCCAAAATTCAGAAACGCACCTGGTGTCGTAGCAGCGGGGATATCTGTTGGTCCTTCAATCTCAATGACCTCCTGATTGGTGGCCCGCCTCACCATGTCTGGAATATATTTCTTCCATTGCGCTGTATAGCGTGATTCAACAGGCTCAATCTCTACAATCCAAATAGTCATATTTCTTATTCCTTTGTATGTTCAATTGGGTCATTGGGATCAGTCCCCCGCCAATCAGGCCAATCTCTATTTTTGTTAATTTCAAGCTTTTCTGAGATTGCTTTGACTATAATTTCTGGTGGAATATTTGCACGCATGGCACCATCAAAAGATAATAGAATCAAGTCTGCCCACTCATATGGGTCTGTTGGTTCATCCTCAATCTCAATAAGTTCTTTCCTAATATGATTCAATGGGCCCATATGGTTTTTGAACTCAATTGGACCAAATGTTTTTTGTGAAAACTCCCACTGATCCTTTAAATGTGTTAATAAATCCATGTGGTCTCTTATTCCGCGATATGTTCTACAATACCATCTGACTCACCATCTTCTGAGACGATGATTTCATAATAACGGTTAGAACCATATTTTGGAATTAGGTGGTCATCCAGGATATCAGTAGCAATCATCTCACATGATTTGTGATTCATCTTCCCAGATTCAATGAACTCTTGTAGGTCCCATTTAACTAGGAAGAATTCCAGTTCACGGTCTAGATGGTTGACTGAAATTTTAACATCAACCTTAAACATATGGCGATGTTCAGTTTCCAGGAATTTAATACGTTGATCAATTTCACTAGCGTTTGGATAGAAGTGAAATCCCTCAAACTCTGTACGAACTTTAATAAAAGTATTTCTCATTATATTGTCTCCTCAAACATTGTGCTGAAGTTATTATCATCAGCGACGTCGTGTAATTCACCTTCAATATCTTCCACATCATATGTGTCTGAATCTTTAATCTGTTGTTCAAACAGTGGTGAAGTATTTAGGTCTGGTTTCTTCTTGACCATTGCACTGATATAGCGTTCTAGGAAGATTCTGTTATCCTCCAATATCAAATCACCCTTGTCTTTGGGTGCATCAAAGAATTGATTAACAATATCTTTGAATTTGACAATATCCATTGGAATAAATTCTTCAACAAAACGGTCTGTTCTCTTGTCCACCGCGCCATGTAGATCAAAGATTTTGAGCGCCTGGTGTACTGACTTGATGTGTAAGTATGTGGAGTGCGCCATTAGCACACCATATGATAACCCATCCCAAGCACTTTTGAACTTTGGATCACCATTATAGCAAAGCTCACCAATTTTCATACCATCAAAGAATGGACTACCCATGATTGGCCATAATTCCGTACTACCCACAAGATCCTTTGAGTCGGGCATTGCATTCATCTTATGTGATAGCTTTCCCTTACCCAGCGGACCGCCCTCAAGCGCATAGCCCGTATAGATGCGACCTTTAGCTACACTAACGAATGGGCTTGCTGCATCAAAGCTTAGACGCACGTTGGAACCATAACGTTCACGGATTTTCTTTTGGATAATAGTATATGCAAGACCGGCTTTGATTTTACCAACACCTAGAATATGGATCCAGCTTGTATTCTCAAGTAAACCACTTTCACCCATATCACGTAGGATTCGTAACTGACTGAACATATCACGTACTGAGTTACCAGCAAACGCCCAACCCTCTAGGCGACGGTCACCGTATTCAGCTGGATCACTATAATGCTTGTATTCCTGATACCAGTCCCAGTTTTCTTCTGCGTTACGTCCCTGTAGAACGTTCAAGAAGTCAGTCTTACCTGGCACGCGATGTTCAATCATCGTCTTGATGTTAGCGTGAGTAAATGACTTACAATCTTCAATAGTGTTGATTGTTGGAGCCTTCTCGTTGAAAATGCCTGATGTTGGCATATCCAGGATCATGCTGTAGTCTGCGGTATGTTCAAGCCAGCGTGTGATCTTTAAGCATGTTTCTTTGATCGCCTCACTGTCATCCCAATTAAGTTTCAACACGCCAGAACAGATCTGGAAGCCACCTGAGTCACCAACGATAATACGGCCTGGCTCACGATTCTGAATCATGCTTTCCTGAACGTTACTTCGTTCTATGTCCAATTGCGCATGGCCAGCCGAGTACAGCGCATGATCATACCGATATAGGCCTTTGGATGAGTTAAAGAAATCTAAGCCATCAATACTACCAATGTTAGCAGGGACAGGGCGTTTAATACCTGAATCACCTTTTGATACTAGCTTGGAATACAGTGATGAAATAGATGGAAGAAATACCGCCCATTCATCATCAAAATTTAGGTTTTCTACATTATTTTCTTCTGCCATTATATTGCCTTTTTGTTAGTTGTTAGATCTTCTCTAATATATTTTCAAATACACGGACGAATTCAACCATATTTTTTGTATTATTCTTAACTTGGTGGAATTGCCAAACCAATATATGTAATTTGTTTACACAATTCTTATACTTGGTTTATGATAATATTTAGACCTAGTTATTGTAGCTTTAAGTATGATTATAACTAAATGTGTGGTGATTTACAATATTATTCATCTATCTGCAACCGCATCATTACTACTTTACTATTGAATTCACTAATGGCTAAATCAATATTAGAGTTGCAAAAGTAAATATCTTGATTTAGATTTGGATACTTCTTGGAAGCTCTACGATTTCTAGATTTATGTTGCACCGCTTCTTTGATACGAAACCAGCGGTCGACATTACTAGCTAGTTCAAGGATCTCTTTATAATCTTCATAAAATTTGATATCGTTGGAACCTGACCTGATAGAATATAAACTTTCTGCCCGTTGCGTCTTCCACATTTTTTTATTAGACATTCCCTATCCTTTTCGATCTGGGCGGCATGATGGCCGCCCCTTCCAACTAAAACCAGCGTGATAAAAATCACCTCCTAGGGCTGGGGGGTACATTAGTTGGGTATAATAATTTTTACTTGACCTGAGGGAAAATATACTGCCACTCAGCGAGTTTGGTATCCACGCGAACCTGCAAAGCACCAGAACGTGGATCATCAAGAATATCAACTTCAACATTCCCTTCATCCAACTTTAGGACTGAAAGTATAAGTGCTGTGGGCCAACGTAGTTCAAATTTTAGCTTATGGTCTGTACCGTCACCAAACAGGATGGATGATGAACTCATACCTTCTCCCACTGCAATTATGATGTCACCATCATCATTACTTGAAGTTGTGAAGTTGGCTGACTCAGAACCAGCGGCCGCCGCCTTATAAGCAAAGTTGCTTACAATGCTCTTGCTTGGGCTAAAGGAAACGGTCCAGTCGGCGCCCTTGAAATCAAAATAGTCACGGCATAGTTCTGGACTAACCAGACGATACACGGTGCTATCCTTTGCACCAACGTTTTCAAATAATATTTCAACAGGTGTCTTCTTTCCGTTGCGAGTATCAGTTTTGATGCTAATGTTTGCATCATCTGACTTATAGTTTGGATCGTTCAAGTATGCCTTTAGGCGATCCAAATAACGCAAGCCGTATTCACCTTCAAGGGCAGCATTTGCAGTTTTTAGCTTGCCTTTGATTACGACTGCATTGTTTTCATCCATTGCATCAATTAGTGTCTCGGTGCCAGAGCCTGTAATCTTAATCTCAGTAATAACACCCAGACCAAGTGTATGCTGTAGGATATCCAGTAATTCATCACGCATTAGTAATTCTCCATGTGTTTGCGATTATGCTATAAGTATACTTTAATGGTTTTATTAATTCAATATTATTCGTAAATATTTTTGAAGTTGTCAATCTAACTGTATCAATAATCATCAAGTAATCATCAAATTATTATCAGTTTTTTTTTAATCATACGGTTATGAATCCTTAATTACTTCTTCTGCATACCAAACAGATCACTAAAATTGCTGTTCTGTTTTGTGCTATCAAGATCCCATTTTAAAATACCGATAAGATTTTGTAATTTCTTTTCAATAATGCTTGCATCCATTGTATCATCATCGAACGGTAATTCTTTAAACCATTTTGGAAGATGCGGTTCATCGACCGGAAAACCAATACTGGTCATATTATATTGATTGGGTCGCAGTTTGCAAACAACAGTTTTGAAACCATCCATAATAGTTAAACTATGTAGATCATCATTCAACTTTTTCAAAGTATTCCAATTCATTGCTGCTCTAACGTGACCTGGCATATTGACTTTCGCACCTTTGGCTTTTGTTGCGAGTTCACCATACTTAGTAAGACCATTAACTCCCTTCGGAGTACCCTTTAACCATCCAGGCCATTTCTTAAATTCACCTCTGAACTCTTTGATATAATCCAATACTTCTTGCTCGGTATTGCCAGATAGAACTTTCTCAAGAATTTGTTCAAGGAATTTTTGTATTTCTTTTGATGTATCGGTGCGCTTTGTTTCAACTCCCATAGCTTTAATCTTACCGAAACCATAAACATATCCTTTGTCTTCGGCTTCTTCTTCACTAACTTTATCAATACGGAAGCCTTCATCATCATAGATCATAAGAGCATAACGCTTCTTTTTGATAAACATTCCTCGACTTGCGACTAGTTCACGACCCGCCTCAATAATACCACCACGGTCAGTTGTGGTATGAAATGTATCAACCATGAAATTGATAAAAGTATCATTAACACCATCAGCGATAGCATCATATAACTCAATTACATTTTCTTTATCCCATGAGAAATCGTCAAAGTCTGGATTACCGCGCATTGTTGAAACCGCGGAGAAATAACAGCTATCCGTATCACCATAAATAATTCCATCACCGTTTTTATCGCGTTTTCCGGTGATCAATTCATTAGTTGTTTCAATCATATGGCGTGTAATGCAGCGACCAGTAAGTGTTACTGATTGACCAATGCGTGGATCATAAAATCTGCAATGGGAATTTAGCAACGCGCCATACAAACTGTTCAATAGAATTTTACGCACATATTGTCGCTTATCCCAGAAACTAACCAACGCATTGTATTCTGCTTTCTTAACTGGATCATCTTCTTCCTTCACCAATTTTTTATATTCACCAACCTTCGCCCGCATCTCTACACGTTCATTGTACCATTTTCCAAGAATACCTGCAATAACACCAACTCGATCAGTGGCAAAAAGTGTACCATTTGCCGAGATGCATACTTGGTTACTCCAGATCCAGCGTTTAATTGTTTCTATATTCCCTTTAAGAACATTACCATCTTCGAATGATATTGATAACTCTGGTCCTTCAGTACGATCACCAGTAAATTGTTGAAATTCTATGGTACCAAACATATCATGCCATGCATCAGAACCACTGATGCCTTTAGCCATTAGATCATTGATATGTTTCGCTGTTTGATCTAACTCAATTTGACCAACAATTGTTTCTGGACCCATATTCAACGCGCGAATTACTGACGGGTATAGAGAGTTAATATCAATAGCGCCAATCTCTTCATGCATCCCAACTACGGGATCTGCAACATATGCACCCGCAACTGGAAGAGTATCACCATGATTTGCTTTGTCCATAACTACCATGCCGCGTTGATGTGCTTCATTAATGATAGCTTGTTCAACAACTTGCACGGTTCCCAAAGTAGCTTTCAATAAAACCGTATTGGTGTGTGCAACAGCGTTCGCAAGATCGATGTATTGGTTTTTCTTGTCAATATCTACCAACAAATCCGTATCTTGGATACTGTAGTCAATAAACTTTTCAAAATCATCATTGTAAAGTTGATGCAAGGTTCCTTCGTATTCGACCTTCTTTCTTTTTACTTCAATTTCGCCGACATAATCTAGTTTATATGAATGTAGTTCCTGCATGGAATGCTTTTTGTACAAATCCAAATAATCCAAATGAACGCGACCAACTAAATCGAATGTTAATTGTTCCTTACCAAATTTTTCAACGGTTTTGCGTTTGGGTTTTTGTCCCCATAAGCAAAGTTTGCGAACATAATCAGATCCCAATATTTCTACAATTCGTCCGATGATATATGGAATATCAAAGAATGCTGAGTTCCATCCTGATAATATATCACAATCTTCAATTATGTCTAAAAATGTTTTAAGTAATTCTCTTTCATCATCGAATAAAATTACTGTACCATTAAATTTATCGGCAATGCCCTGTGATTCTTCTTCCGACATCCCTTTTGGTGGAATTGTAAGACAGATAGTTTGCCCAATGTGAGTACAATGAACACTAATAGCGGTAATCATCATAAACGGATCTTCGGGATTGGCATAACCGCGGACGGGATCAAAATCAACCTCAATATCAAAGAACCCAATGTTTAGCTCTGGCTGCTCAGCGCCGTAATAGTTTTCTTCTAAACAAATATTCAGTGGATTGATATCGCTTTCATAAACTGCGCGTTGGCTATCGCCACGGTACATTGTGAGTTCGCGTCTGAACTTCATCTGATCGCGGGTCTCAAATTTTGCAACCTGGGTACCATAAACAGTGGTAAATGATCCTTTCGGATCGTCATAGTAAAAACGATATTTGGCAGGATATTCTTCGTAGATGCGTTTCCCATTGCGACGTTCCACAACGAGAATCTTATTCTTCTTATTATCAAATAGAGCGTCTACGTACATACTTTAACCTCAGGTGTTATTATTGCATAATATTTAAGCACAGAAAGCCGTAGGAAAATATCCCACGGCTTTCATATACAATTAAATTTCCGCAATTTCCAACAACTGACCAACAGTATCGAGCTCTTCCTGGGCATTTTCATATGCCTTGTGGTCTTCGCGCGCCTTAAACGCAATTGAAATAGCCTTGTTCAGCTCTTTCTTTGGTACACCCGTTTCTTCGGCAACGTGAGTTACAACATCTTTGAGACCTTCTGTAAGATCAGCAATTTCCTGCTTGACCCTAACGGCTTCAACGATGGTGTTCTTAATCTTTGCCTTTTCGTCGGCTGATAGTATGGTATCCAATGACATATTTACTCTCCATTATGTTAGTATTATTAATTAATAACTAATACTAACACCACACAAAGTAAAAATGCAATATAATTTAACAGTCGTCAGGATTTACCAAGTATTCGCGCTTAACCATTTTGCAAACAGTTGATTCAACTTGGGATTCATATCCCATTGAATAATTGAAAGATCGATTAACATACCAGGGGATGAAAAAATAGGCAAAGATTGCCAATCCAACCACCGCGATGATTGCAATCACTTTAATCTTGGACATTTTACGTTTCCTTGTATACATTACCAAAAGGTTGTTTCACAAACCAGTCGAATTTGACTGCTTCTGAAGTTACAAAACCAGTATACATTTTTTTCTTGGCAAATGCAAGGATTAAAGGCACAACACCACTTGCGGTTGCAACTTGTATAGCGGAGAAATCACACCCATTTATCGTATCACCGTAAATTTTATTGGTGTATGAACGTTGTGCTAATAATCCATCCTTGGTATAACCAACACAATTGACATGGATAACAACAACATCAGATGTAGTATACGGAACTTCTTGATCCATAATTTTAACAAATAGGTCCCTATTATTGCCTAAATTCAAATCCTCGATAAGGAACCGCATATAGTCACAATGCCCTGGGTAACGTAATGTTTTATAAGTTAAATTTTCCGCTTTATCTTGATAAGTATCGATCATAGACGCAACACCACCAGAAGTATTGAAAGCTTCATAAACAGTACCATCAAGCGATACGGTTTCATACCCTTCTAATGGTTTGAGCATAACCTTTTCACCATTCCATAATCCTTCACATGGGTTGCAATATTCATTAACTACGCCAGCAGTTGACCAACTCAAGTAATATTTCATATGGTTCATTGGTGATAATGGTAAGGCACCAACACGGAGTTCGAGATCCTTAATAATTTCAAAATCAGAAGCAACATAATTGGCAATAATGTTAATCGCACCAGGTGCCAAACCCATTTGTGGCATCAATGGGATAGATGGTTTATGTTTATCAGCTAATTTTTTGATAAATTTTGTAGTTTCAACATCTTCTGTAAGATCAAAATATGCTGTGCCTGTTTTAACACACGCCTTGGCAATTTTTTTATTCACAAAAAAGGGAGCAGATGATACAATGGCATCATGCTCCTTAGTAGCGTCTTTCGGATCTTCTGGCATACGTTTATAATTTACATGACTAGCCTTGCCCGCATACATTTTTTCATTCTTGCGAAAATCCTTTTCAGGTAATACATCATATACAGTATATAAAACATCGTCGTGCATAGAAAGCATATGTGCAATTGTTAAACCAATCTTCCCACCACCGATAATACCTACAGAATAAACCATATTCAATCTCCGTTGTTATATTACTTATTTAACAACTTGGAGAATTGTTATTTCAAATTATGTTCTCTGATTAGTCGCTCAATTTCTCGATTGACATCACCTTCAAATTCATCCTTTGGATTATCATAGATTATTGAATAACCCTCCTTCAGTTTCATATGTACAAAGCTAGATTGTTCCTGCCCCATTTCAAGAAATCTTAGGTTGTAGTGTTCATCTAGAAACATATCAAATTCAGGCATTTTTTTAATATGATCATACCATCTTAACAAATCAAATGGTTTAGCATTATTTCGTTCAGTGAGAAACCTATTTGTATATAACGAATTGGTCCAGAATGTTTCCTTCAAATACCCACAATTTCGCAATTCTTTTATAAATGGGCGATGCTCATCCGGAATAAATAATTCGCTATATCTTTTCTGGTTCTTAGATACGAAGGCATAAGCGTTGATATGTTTCTGTATGTAGTCATAAGCATGGTCTAAAAGACTATTTCGTAATGTTTGTACCTGATTAGTTAATTGTTGAAGGTGTTGAAGGTGTTGGTTGTGTTGCTGTATTTGTTGTTTTATTGCTATTTCCATTTGTTGTTGTTCTCGACGATCAATTGCTGCAAAATCAGAGCATTCATCCGAGTGCATCAGTTTGAGCATGACAAAAATCTCTTTGAACATGTCATTGGCGTTTTCATCATCCACTAAGAGGAATTTTTGAAAATAGAAATCAAATTCTCTCTGATCTACAATTTGGTCACTAAGAAGGGAACGAATTCGTTCTTCGAATTTTTCGTAATTGCTGAGTTGGGGATTTTCATCATCACTGAATAGTGTTGAACTTGTTTTATACATAATACCGGAATTGCTCATAAGCGCCATTATATCAATCCCTTTTCCTTCACAATATGTTGAATTTTTTCTTGTATTTCACACTTGACCAGCATACATAATTCATCGTTTTTGGTATTTTCTGGCAGATTTAATTGTTGCCCAAACAATATGTTTTCGTTTATTTCTTTGAGTTTCAAATTCATAGAATATTCTCGGAAATTTTTTGTAGCGATTGAGTCTTGTTGTGAATCTCGCCAATTGAGTCTACAGAATTCCGGTGATGTCCTGGGTGGACTATTTGCGTAGACATTGGTAATTGATAATTTTGGATTCAATCCCCACCAGCTATGTTTTATATAATTGCAACTCTGTAGATGTAATATATGTTGTTGGTCAAATATATTATACAGATCTTCATGTGTGTATTTGTTATTGTTTTCACTTATAAATTGGTAAATTTCGATATGTTTTAAAATCCAAGCCATTTTTTCTTCGATGAAATCAGGCCTAGCGGTTTTCAATCTTTCTATACGTTCAAGACGCTTTTGTTCCTTTTCTTGTTCCCGCAATTTAGCGGCGGTACGAGCCCTATTCTCCATACCCACATAATCGGGACATTGGTCTGAATATTGCAATTTAAGTAGAACAAATAATTCTTTAAGAATATCATCGACATTGGGATCTTGATGCTCAACAAATCTGTCCAGATAGAAACGCAATTCATCGTGGTGGAGATTGACGACATCGTTCATCCGTTTTCTCAACGATTCTAATGTATGTTCAACTGCAACCTTTTCCATACGTTGTTTCCTCTTTTTCGCCTGAGCTTGCGTTTTTTTACGTTGAGCAGCCGCATATTTTCGACCGTATTTTAGTTCACCGAACATATTATAAACTAAGTAATGCATTTTGTAAGTTGTTTTGGTTCATAAAATTAACTAATTTTTGTACATCTGATTTACTTATGTTACCATTAGAATCTCGGTATTTTTCTTTTTCCTTAAGAATGATTTCTTTTTCTTCTTTTAATTTTTTGTCTTCATAAACGAAATCCGGACATGAATCTCCCCCATTGTAATTTAAGAACAAGAAATAATTTTCGAATTGCCTCATCTGTCATATCATCTTCATTTTTGACAAATTTCTCCCAGAAGAATTCTATTTCTCCGGGGTCTATCTTTAAGAGTTGGCTAACTTTTGCAATAAGCAAATCGTAACAATCTGTTTTTACTGGTTTATACATCATTCTTTTCCTCCAATTCGTCCCAGGAGATCATCACCGGCCAAAATTTCAATGCCTTTATCCTGGGCCTTCTTTAGCTTACTAGTGATCTTCGTTGGGTCCTTTGTTACAACATGGGTTGTATCACTTCGGATACTACTCTGCACTTCACCACCACCAGCTTCAAACTTTTCAAGAGCATCATCCTTCAACCGGAAGCCAGTGCAAACAATTCGCATACCATCAAACGCTCCACCCACACTCACAGCCTTAACCTTCTCTTCGATAGTAAAATTGCCATCAATGCTATCCATCCAATTCTGGAAATCATCTACACCGTCCATGAACTGTTGGGCGGTGTTATGGGAAAATCCTTCGACTTCTAGAACTTCTTCTAGCGTTAAACCGTGCAGCTTGCAGTGGTGGTTAACAATCTTTTGCATCCGTCGTTCCCCCATTCCGCGACCAAATACGCCACTGGTGCTGGCCAGTTTCGCAATACTAACAGATCCCAATGTATTACGGAGACGTTCAAGACCCTTGTACGCCGTCTTGCTACCAACAATCCCGTAAACATCATCAGCATCAGCTACGATGATCTGTGCAAGGTTGCGGTAGCCAGCATCAAACAGCTTCTCTAGGCCGCTTGTGCTAATGAACTCAAGCCCAATACTCTTTGCCTGGCCCTTGAGCTTTTCCAATTGCGCATCGTCGCTTGCATCAACATCATCGAGAATGATATCAACCTTGTTTTCATCCCATGACCAGGCACCATGCATTGTTTCGTCCGGAAGTTCTGCCGTTACGCTCTGGACAACATTCTGGATATACGGAATGACATCCCCTGCTCGAACAATTTCAATCTCTGCACCAACACCAATACCACTGTCAACTACAAATTTCGCGTTGAACGCGGTAGCATGACGGATGGTTACACCCTGGAGATCGATGGGCTTAACTTCAATTCGTGGCTTAATCCGCCCGTCCTTACTGACCTTCCATTCGACGCCAACGATGGTTGTTTTGGCGATATTATCCACATCGTTAATCTTGAACTTGAATGCAAATTCTGGATTGATCTTCGTGTTGTTGCGATTAGCTTCCATCCGTTCACGAACAGCCCATCGGTCGACTTCAACCACTACACCATCTAACGCAAATTCGCTTTTCGATTTATGATCATCAATCATTTTCTCTAGTGAATTACCGTTTAAATTTTCTCCAATCACAACGTCTACTTGGGGCAAACTAAATCCAATAGACCCCAACGTGGACATTTGAAAAACTTTAGCCATTTTCGGGATAACAACTTCGTAAGCAATCACGCTTACATTGTCATAAAACAGTGCATCAGCATCTTTTTTATTCATCTTGCCGGCGACATAGTTCCTAGGATTCTTATAATCAATTTCCAAATCCACAAATAATTTATCGGAAAAAATAACTTCTGCACGAACAACCAACGGGCCTTTATCAATTTTCTGGGGGACATTGGCCATCTGCTTAACATGACGCGTAACATCTTGTCCTTGATGACCATCGCCGCGGCTGTAAGCAATTTGCAAATCGCCTTCTTCACTGTAAACAAGCATGAGACTCACACCGTCTTCTTTACTTGTTACAACAAAAGTTTCGTCTTCGAGATCATTTCGTTTAATCCAACCTTCAATTTCATCGTGGCTAAGTTGGTTCAAACTTCCCATCTTAAAGGGGAGGTTAACTTTATCTCCCCGAACTGTGGCGCCAACACCAATAAGGAACGGGTTAGTGGGGTCAAGGGAACGAAGGTCATTTTCCATGGCATCATACTGTGAATCAGTCAACGGGCTATTACCACTGCTATAATAAAGCTCACTTGCGTGGGTCAACGTGTTAACTAATTCTTGTATGCGATTCATTCTATATCTCCTTGTTATCTCGTATTATAACACACTAATAAAAAAAAATCAACTTTTCGTCAAGATTTGAATTTTTTATAAATAATTGAAATTAATACAAATACTAATAGCGGCCAAACCATACCTAAAATAAGTGCATCCTTCACCCTAATCCAGGTTGGTTTAGCTTTGTTGTCAGGATTAATTTTATAGTCGTTTGTCCCAAACATGAATCCCACAAATACATATATTATACCTATTATAATTAGAAAAGCCATAATAATATTCCCTATAAAAGCCTAATAGATTTAAATTTTGATCGAACATTAAGTTTCAAATACACAATTAACGCACCAGGGTTACCTGTTTCAACTATGAAAGAACTGACCACACTTTTGAATTTTGCACCATTAAGCCACTTGGGAACCTTCTTCTGTAGAACGCCGTTCGTCTTGCTATGATTCCCTTGACCGGTTATAACCCTTACTTTGTCTTCTCCTTGAGCTTTGAAAACCAGTAATTGCTTGGATAGGAACACTTGTGCTTCAGTCTGATTCTTTCCATGGAGATCAATTTCTTTCATTACAAGCAAGCCAATTTAAAGTTAACAGCGTCCTGGGGATCAACAAACAAAAAACCAACACATATAACTTTTTCTTCTGTTGTTTCCGTAGTGGTAACAGATGATCTGTTAAAAAATTTACCTATTGTTCGTTTTTCAGTTTTTTCGACTGTTGCTTCTTTGGTTGATTGATAATGACAAATATAAACATCCTTAATTAAATTATCATCATGCAACCAATCCCAAATTCTATCTGTTTTATTTTTTTCGACCAAGTCACTAAGTAGTAGTTCAATTGATCGATCGCTGTTACTTTCGCACGGAACAACTCCGCCCTCTTCCAATAAACCTAAACGCCGAATTGCCCACCATTCGGCTGGGTGGTGGTGAAATACATCAAGACCACCATTGCTTCTTTCTAATTTCTTTTTATTATCCTTAGTTCTTTCGTTCTGGCTTTTAATGTAATCCATTGCACCAATGGTTGATTTCGGTCCCATATATGAATTATTATTAGAAATATCAATAAAAATTGGTTTACCTGACATCAATCTTTCCTTTACATACAAGCTAATTTAAATGTGAGTACATCCGTTTCTTCCATAAAAACAAGTCCCATGCATGGGACCTTAATTTCCTCGGTATTTTCTTTATCACTTTTCGAGAAAAATGCACCACCCACGGACCATTTTTTTGTTACTTCGATATTAACGGTTTTGGCATAATGGCTTACATAAATGTCTCCGCTGAAATTTTCTTCATCATGCAACCAATCGTAAATTCTGTCACATCGGTCCTGATCTTCGAGTTCCTTTATTGGTATCTCCACGCATTGAGTAATATTAACAGCACCGCCCGGAATTAGTTTATTACTGGCCCTACGCCTGCGAATATCCCACCATGATTTCGGATCATCAAAGAATAAATCTTTTGATTTTTGTTTCTTCGCCCACTCAGTGCTATTTTCCAGGGTATGTTTGTTATTCTCTATAAAATCCATAACCTTTTGGATCGTCGCGGGACCTTTGTAATTATGAACATCATAGATACTAACCCAATGAACTGTTCCCATTATAGCAACTCCAATATTTTCAAGTTTAGTATAACATAATTATATTGAAAGTCAAACTTATTTTATAGTATGCTAAATAATAATGTAGCGCGATTGCTACATTTTTTAACAAGACCGCAAGGATGCGGCAGAACATAAAGGAGGGTCAATCTATGACCTATATGCAGAGAAGAACTCTACCAAACGCTTTCCCCGGAATTAATGCAACAGCAACCGTTAGTTTTACGCCTAGCCCATTCCCCGGGAATGCCAAAATAAATTCAAAAACAACAAAACAATTACCAAAAGGCATTAAAGCCGGAACCAACGGAACAATCGTCGCTGTTATTATGGACGAATCTGGAAGTATGTCTGGTGTGGTTGATTCAACTATTGATGGATTCAACGAATTTGTTTCTGGCCAGAAAAAAGACAAAGATAAAACAGACATTATGGTCAACAAGTTTGAGGGCGGAAACGTTGTCAATCTATGGGGCATCAAAGATGTTAATGACGCGCCACCAATGAGCAACGAGTTATATCGCCCATGCGGAATGACAAATTTGTATGACGCCATTGGCCAAACAATTCTCGAAATTGATGATCACCTACGTGGCATCAAGAAGAAGAACCGCCCAGCAGTAATCATAATGATTATGACTGATGGTGCCGAAAATGCTTCAAGTAAGTATAACAATGAAGATATCAAGCAATTGGTTGCATTGCGTGAAGATAAGAATTGGGTCTTCCAGTTCTTTGGTGCTAATATTGACGCATTTGATGCCGGTCGTAACTTCGGTATGTCGGCTAACAATACTATGCAGTATAGCACTGGAAATATGATGGATACAATGGCAGTCGCTTCAGCAGCAACAAGTCGTATGAAGATGTCACTAAATGCTGGTTCATCAACTCACGAGCTTTATTCAACTGACTTGTACACTAGCGAAGAGCGTGGTAGAACAATGAAGGGAGACAAGTAATGCGAGACATGACAAATCAATACGAAGCCCGCATTACCATTCAAAGTAATAATAGAGCATCACCAGTTGATGAGTATTATCACACAGATGGCAACACATATTTTGAAGCTCGTCAAGGATCAGAATTTGTTCTTGACCTGTTTAATCGTTCATCTGAACGTGTTGCGATGATTCCGGCAATTGATGGTCTTTCAACCGTTGATGGACAACCAGCTGGTCTCGATAGCCCAGGGTTTGTTGTTGAACCTTGGGGTTCAGTTCGTGTACCAGGATGGAGTAAGAGTGAACACTCAGCTGCTCATTTTGTTTTTTGGGATAAAGAAAACTCATACAGCAACAAGACTGGCCGAGGCAAGGAAAATGTTGGGGTAATTGGTGTTCTTGTATTTCGAGAGAAGCCACGGTCTAATATGTTTACACCATATCCATATGATACGTTTTCTGTTGGATCATTACCTAATTCATTTCCTGAAACACAGTCTTGGAACGGTAACGAGTCATCGGGAAATTCATGGGGAGGACTGGGTGGAAATATTGATTCAGCTGGTATCTCCGTAAGTAATGCAGTTGATACACAAAATTCAATTCTAGGCTCGTCGGCTTCTGCTAGTTCTTCAACTAGTGCTACACGATCTACTCGATCTACTCGAAGACTTACTAAAGGTCTAACTACCAGTGGTGCAGTTCAAGAAGCTGGTACTGGCCATGGTCGTATTACTGAGTTTAACACAACAGAAGTTAATTTTGAGAAGAGGGATCCAAAACATCCTGACGCTCAGGTTGTGATATATTATGACACCAGTCGTGGTTTGGAAAAGCGTGGAATTGTTCTTAAATACAAGAAGAACTTTGCTCCGGACCCATTTCCGAGCAGCCCTGGTTATTATAACAACACTCGAAAAGGTTAAAAACATTGGAAGGCGGGGGCTTTATGTCCCCGCCAATCCATGTCAAGTGCTACTTCGGCGATGCTTTTGTAATATCAGTTCTGGAAAGGTTAGTTTTAGTTGGACAATTTCATCTTCTAACAAATCGAATAGAAAATATTGTAAATGATATTCTTTATTGATTGATTTGTTCGTGTATGTCCAACGCTGTTCATTAAAGACAACCGAAAACGGACCAATATTGCTTCTAAGCCAATAATTTAGTTCCGAGCGATATATACAACTAAAAGGTATTATAAAACTCCAGTCCATTTAAGTGTCCATTGTTCTTATATCAAGAAAAGGAAATACCAATTTCAATTTCACAATGTCTTCATATGGCACATCGCGCAGTTTGTATCGATAATAGATCGTTTTATAATCGTTAAATGTACTTGCTCGATTTTCTTCATAGAATGAAAATTCCCAAGAATGTTTTTTAAAATTCTCAAGCATCCAACGACAAACTTGTTCATCTTGCGATGAAAAACTTTCCTCTATATCAAAATAATACATTTATATACCCATATTATTCCTGAACTATCTCAACCAATGGAAATGTTAATTTCAACTGTGTTAAAATTTCACCATCAATATCAGTAAGCGTGTACTTAAAATTAAATTTAGAACCAAGCCCATCAAAATCGTCATTAAGTTTAGTCATACCGGAATAGAACCATTCTCCTGAATAATTTTCAGTTAACCAAAAACATAATTCTAATACTTCATACTGTGGCTCTGCTGGTATATTAATATGACACTTCAATTTCGACCCCCGTAATATTAATTTCGGGAAAATTTAGCTTGAAATCAACTATAAATTCGATAGTTGCTTCCCTAAATTCATAGGTCCAGCTCAAGTCCATACTATATACGAATCCCCAATTATTAACCATTTCTGGATATGTACTATTAACCCATTCATCGATTTGTTTTTGAATACTTATGGGATTTTTTAACAATGTGAATTGATATTTCATCCCCACACCATTTTAAATAATGCAGCATCGGATTCACGAAAAAACAAATAGCCGCCATGCCGTGTCGCCCAATCATATCTCCACGTTAATCTATTTTCGCCAACTTGTTCTAAGAGCCACTTTTGTATTTGTATTTTTTTATCAACATCCAACGTGTAATCCAATACGACCTGATACATATTTGGTTGGTATGGTATCGGATCCTTGCACCAATTCATTCTAAATAGCATAGCGTCATAATCAGTTTCAAACAGAATATGCATAAAGCTTGCGTTCTCTTGATAAGCGTCTTCACAATCGATATCAAACCTGTTCGAAAGATTTTTTTCAAGCCACTCTTCGATATCATTATAAAGTTCTAAAATATAAAGATTATTTCGACGATCCTCAAATTTCTTCTCATAATGATCAAACTCGAATATTTCTATCGGAACAGAGTAAGTCATTCTTCACCTTTAGACCAAACTAACTTGAACATTACAAAATCTTCGTGTAGTTCAAAACCAAATTCCATCTCACCATCAGCATACATTTTACCCACAGTGTTTTCTTTACACCATTGGATCATTTCTAGCTCAATCTCTTTCATCTTACCGTCTAGTAACGACCTGCCGTTCCCGTGGAAGCAGTATTCATCCCACAAGTCAATGTAATGCGGACAAGAGTCATAATCATAATGCTTTTTAATTTTTTGTTGCTCTTCTTTAATGATATAAAACTGCATCTCACCACTCTACATTAATCTTTTATTCGAACTCAACGGACGGAAACGTGTTCTTCAATTCATCGAGCAAATCCACAGAAACGTTTTTCAACGTATAGCGAGTATAAAACACTTTTCTGCCCACCCAGTCCCATTTGTTGTATGTCACACTGAATTGTCCACGAAAATTTTCGCAGATCCATTTGTTGATTGCCATTCCATTACGGTCTGTGCGAGAAACATTAAATTGAGTAATCATGCGACCTTAATCCTTGCCTCGTTGAGCGTATAGTTCAAAACCAAAGGGTTCATATAAAGGTACTTGACCAACAGTTCCTTATATATTTTTACAAACCTAGGGCCATGGCCATCGCAAATTTCATCGCCGCCGAGCCTGTTAATTGAGTGGGAAAGCTCATGTAGTACAATCCAACGCCGGCGCATATGTTTTGGAAACTGCACCTCAAATCGCCCACCGGTCGCGCACCCTTTATTACTGCGCGGTTCGACGACCTTGGGAGGATGATTTAGACCTTCCCCAGACCAAACAAATGCCACCAACTCTTCGATCTCTTTGACACCCATCATCGGTGAATTATCCCAATCACCAACGACTTTGTTTTCCCAAGTATAAACTTTTGATTTCTGAAAATCCGTAACCATTATACGCGCACCTCTGCGTCATTAACTAACTGCATTTCATCAATTGAAAATGTTAAATGCGAGATAGAAATGCCAGCGTTATGTTCATACCGATTAACATTTCGTGCAAGGCGCGGCATGCGTTTCGATTGTTTAAAAACGCTAATAGGATTCTCCCAATCCGTTTGTGCATTGGCACGGGTGATAACTAAAACGGCTAAACGTAAGCGTTCGGCGTAATCCATTTGTTCGACCCTTTTGTTGTTCATACTTTATTTTAACATGAATACGGGAGATGTCAACCTTTACTAGAAACGCGATTTATAGAATCCATCTGGCTTAACTGTTAATTCATCACCAAAAGGACCAAATATATCATCCCTTGAACGCCATCGGCATCCATCCACTTCGACTTCAAAACTAACTGGCTGTCCTTTATTCGACCATGATATAGTGGCAATTTCGGCCTGGCATCGAGACATATGTTGACCTTCGGTAACAACAAGGGAGAAGAAAAAGAGAAAAAAACCAGGCGCAATTGCTACAAACCAGTATACCGAATTTTCTTTAATCCTGACCAATATAAAAGACCCAATGGTTAGGATGAAAACAAAAAACACTGACCCCAAGTATAATTCGAAAGCACTAATTTGATCCGCAAACATTTTTTATCTCCTTGGGCGTTCAATAACTTCGATCAATCCTTCGAGCAAAAGCACCGCACTATAGATCTGCTCCATCGCAGCTTCTTGTCGCATCTTCCGCATATCGTGCAAGAATGGATTCTTCGCCGCTGCAAAAATACTAGCTTGAACCAGATCCATCGTTTCAAGAACAACTTTAAGATTATCAGGAAGGGTTTCGACCTTTGCATCTTCGTATTCCAATCCACCCGGAACGCCGATCGATTTGCAAAGACTCATATGTACCTGGCGCAGAATTCGAGTTCCTTTAGCCAGTGAACCCAGGAGAACTTTTTGTTCATCGTCGTTGTTGTGATAAACAATTGCATAAATGGAACGGATCAAATCGAGTCCGCTATTTGCGGTTTCAATCGTCCCTAGCAATTCCCTAGCATAAAATGTGGTCATATCCGATCTCCTGTTGTTTGCTTATGTCATAATTATAACACGAAACGACCTAATGTCAACCGTTAGCAGGCTTCGCCGCTGGTACTTGCTTCGATAATCTGCGTTACCAGTTCCATTTGCGTAAGTAGAACATGTTTGATGTTTTCATATGCGGGTTCTTGTTCAACCCACCGTTTCCTAGCAGATTTTAGCATTGGAAGAATGTGATCATCAGTCTCCTGAATATATGATTCTTGTTTCTTGATACTAAACACACCACCCATACTTTGGTGATTATGCATACGATCGCATCCTTTGGCGATGCTTGCAATGGGGTCTTCGATCATTTCCAGATAATAACCCACCAACTCTTTCTTTACACCATCAACCTGGTTGGTCATGAGTTCTACTCCCCGAAGTATCCGGGCAACTTGTTTATCGGTTGCCCTCGCATCGTTGACCAACATATGTTCGACATCGACGAGTGTAACAGATGTATCTTCGACGAGATCGTGCATCGCGATCGTTGCATATGTTTCTTCTGGATGCATTAGAATCTTGTCCAATGTCCGAGCGAAGTTCATCTGACTAATTTGGTGCTGAAATTCCGGCGTTACACCGTCCTTACGAAAACCATTATGGTAATGCTTCGCATATTCCATGCTGGTATAAGCAACCGTATATCCACGCCCCAATAGCCAGTATCTAATGGCGGTTTTGATTGTTTCGTAATTTTGCGTTTTCATATCTGTTTCCTTCTATAGTTTTATTATAACACAACTATGGTCATTGTCAAGTTTTGAAACCAATGAAATATTACAATTGGGTTACAGTAATGTTACACGGCTATTAAGATTTTGTTTATCAGCTCTTTTTGAATATATTTTAAGCAAAAATAACGTTATAGTATAAAAATGCTTAATAAATAATTTTGAGGGAATATGCCCTTAGTTTTTAATGGAGATAGAAAAAATGAAGAAAGTATTATTGACAACACTAATACTATTAGCATCTGTAGGAATGACGGGTGTAGTACAAGCAAGAGACCAAATTAAGATTGTTGGATCATCAACGGTTTATCCTTTTTCAACAACAGTAGCAGAACGTTTTGGTAAGACTACCAATTTTAAGACCCCGGTCGTAGAATCAACTGGATCAGGTGGTGGATTTAAACTATTTTGTGCTGGCAACGGAACAGAACATCCAGATTTTACCAACGCCTCCCGCGCAATTAAGAAATCTGAAATTGAATTATGTGCCAAAAACGGTGTTAAAAATATCCAAGAAGTTGAGATTGGATTTGATGGGATTGTTATCGCCAACGCAAGGGACGCATACCAATTCAACCTCTCCTTGAAGGACGTATTTCTTGCACTGGCAAAATACATTCCTGATGAGAATGGGAAGCTTATTGAAAACCCAAACGTAACCTGGAAAGATATTCGTTCTGATTTACCAGCAGTAAAGATTGAAGTCCTTGGTCCTCCACCAACATCTGGCACGCGCGACGCGTTTGTTGAGCTTGCTATGGAAGGTGGAGCCAAGCAGATACCGTTCCTGAAAGACTTACGCAAAACAGATAAGAAAAAGTTCAAAACCATTGCTCACAGTTTAAGAGAAGATGGTATGTTTATTGAAGCTGGCGAAAATGATAACCTTATCGTACAAAAATTGGTTGCTAATCATTCAGCACTAGGTATTTTTGGTTTTAGTTTCCTTGATAACAATGGAGATGTCGTTAAAGGCACAGTCATCAATGAAAATAAACCAACATTTGAAAACATCTCCTCAGGTGATTATCCTTTATCAAGACCACTTTTCTTTTATGTTAAGACGAGTCATATTGGTAAAATTCCAGGAATACAGGAATATGTTGATATGTTTGTAAGTGATAGCGCGTCTGGAGATGAAGGATATTTGACTGATAAAGGTCTCATCCCATTACCAGAAGACAAGCGTACAAATATGGTTAGGGAAATTAAGTAATTAATTTCTAAATATTAAGTATAGCGGCAAGGGTGTTTGGTTTAACTAAGCACCTTTTTTGCTGACTATGAAGATAACTTCAGCATGATAAGTCGGTTTTTAAGATCGTCATCAATTTTAATTAAGTCTTTTTGTTGACATTTCTTAACTTTATTAAGATACCTTGGATAAGCATCATCGTCTGATACCCAAAACACTTCAACAAATACTGTTCCGGTTTTTGTGAATTTTTCGATACGCCCGAAAACCAAAGCTTTTGGGACTCGATGTAGAACAATGTCACCGACTTCAAGCTTTTCACCCATACAATCATTGAATGATGTAATATTGACTTTGGTCTTAACTAATTTTTTAAGAACAGGAACAGCATCTTCCGTTACGCTATGGAATTCTATTTGGTAGCAGTATTCTCCGGAAATGTATACAGGCCTCTCTCCGGGAATTTTAAGTCGGAATTTTTTGAACACGTGATCCCGCCGGCCATGGTCACGGGTTATTTTAATTGATATTTGATCCAGCAATCCGATAGTACCAATATACTTTGCCGCTGAATCAAACTCAGGTTTGTATTTTGATTTGAGTTCAATAAGAAATGGTTCCGGTAATGGGTAATGGATCATTTCATCAGGTGGGAGTTTATGGATTTCGGGATAAACGAGCCCTGCCTCTTTGAATATTTTTTCGCCGCTATCAAAGAATGAAAATAATTCTTTTGCTTTCTTTTTTCTTTTCTTCCGAGAGGGACCACCTGCACCTCCCACTATCCCAACTACACTCATGCAATCATTCCCCTTCCTTCTCCAGCACCAACACCGCGATTCAAATTCACCTTCCTACCAGCAGCCCGTCCGGCTGCACCGGCATTGTAATCACCTCCGCCGTGCCTATTACTGTAGTTCTTGACCAACCTCATACCAATCTTTTCAAATTCAGCTTCAACTGTTTCCATCTTCACAACAACGAGGTCAGTACCAGTCCGCCGCATTTCACGAACTTCTTGTTCACGGGCATCCTTCATATCGTTCAGCTTCCACGAAACACCAGCAGCAAACCCATTGCGGAAACTCTTGTAAGCTGACAATTTCCCGCCCCGCTGTCCGCCGTAATGCGTTTCAGCGAGCAAATAATCATCTGTTTTCTTGAAATCACTGCAAGAATTATCTGCACTGGTCAGGATAACCTTGTACAGATACTTAAACAGTGCCACATCCTGTTCGAGACCAAATATACCGTATTTGGAAGAACTGATATCAGTCCATTTGTACTTGGGTCGACCATTGCGGTTACTACCGACATATTCCTTATAGCGTTGACCCTTGCTAAACCAAATCTTAACATCACAATACCGCGCCAGCGACACCATGCAATTGTCAATACCGTCTCGCGTCATTGTCGGGGACAGCACCGAGTCCTGGACGCATTTCTCGTCCCGGATCTGGATATCACTCATTGTCAAACTGTATTGGTCCATAAGCTTGCCGGCCAGCATCGCGGCGTTCATTGCTTCAGACTCAGTGCAACCAGCACCAACTGTTTTGTTGAGGAGGTTAAAAATCTTTACTTTGATCTTATCAACTTCAGCCATGTCTAACTCCGATCTATGTTTGTTTGCTTATGTCATTATTATAACATATATTGGATAAGTGTCAAACTTTTCTTTTAACGTAAAGACTAAACGCAAATATTAAGTCGACGAATGGCCTTGGTCGACTGGCGCTTCTGGTAATGTTTCCGGGGGCGACCCCAAGTACCGGCACGGCGGCGGCCAAGTTTCTTCAATGCTGCATAAACCATTTCGATCTCTCCTTAGTTCCTTGTTAATGTTTCATATGCATAACGCGCACTACGATTAAATTCTTCCGTCATGCATTCACTGAAATCGCAAGACATATGAGCCATAACTTTTTTGGCTGTTTCCAAATCGATGCTTAACAGTTTGGCAATTTCACGGATATGAAGCATGTTGTTCTCCTGTTTGTTTATGTCATTATTATAACATAGGTATAGGAGGAGTCAACCTTTAGAATTTTTCATACTTATCTTTTAGTCGGGAATGATCCCATGTCATTTTAAACCAAACAGCGAGTTCACTATCATTGGTATAAAACCGAATAACGCATTCTTCATGGTTGATCCGGAATGGTATATCTCCGAGCTTTATCTTATCATTGTGCTCCATAAGAATTTTCAAAACTTCCTGAGCAAAATCTTCTTCAGGCATGGGTTTAAACCCGTATGGCTCACATGTAAACCTGCAATCACCGTCGGGTCCGCATGTACAGAACTCATCGCTGCTGGTCCTAAATTCAAGAGAATATTTATATCCCTCAGGATCCTCGATGTCACATCGATATTTCGGTGGGTTTTCTTCTGAATTAACTTCTAAGAACATTGGTTTCTAACCTCCATAAGTATGACACCCAAATGATTTGCTCCAAGCTTGCCGTCACAAGCATCACAGGAACAATCTCCCCAAAAATTATCGTGCCATTTATTCCCCTCGATGATTGGAACATCACCAGTCATCTTGAGTAATTCCTCCAGAAAGGGATCTTTAAATTTCTGTTCAACCAAACTCTTCATGACGCGAAACTTGATCTGTTCCCAGTCTTTTCGAATAGGTGCAGGTGCATTCTTTCCACCTAATCTTTTCGCCTGACCAGAAGTTAAACTGCTTTGGCGGAATCGTTTTCTGATGTCTAGATCGACAAATTTGGCGGCTTGGTATGCATGTTCAACTGACGCATAAACGGCCGGAGATTCATCGTCTAGTGTTACCTGAAAGTTATCCCGGAGCATCCAGAAACTAGATAACCACTGGAAATCACCATCAAAGCTATCAATAATATCGAAATCAGTCTTTGTCATTTTTTTCTTTTGGCATTGAGACGAATACGGTGATGAAACCGTCATCCTCAATTTCCTTATTTGATGGCTGAAAACCAACAATCTTTTTTACTTTATCGTTCTTTTTGGTTGTTTTATTCATAACGATCTCCTTCATCTATTTAAGAGTTTCGAAAAGTTCATCAACTGGGTGTTCTTCAAGTATTTTCCAATCCACGCTATCTTTTTCGCTATACGGGCGAACTGGTTTGTTCTTAATGATTTCACGTAGTTCTATACCTGCAAATTGCATACGGTTCCGGAACACGTCAATTGTTTCACCATTTGATGATCGCTCAATATACGAAGTAACGGTTTCAGGTCGCGGAGGAAGCTCATTTCCGCTAAAACCATAAACGGTATGTGTAAAAATGCAAATCACCACGTTCTCCTTATTTTGCTATTGTATAACATCATCGCGGTGTCGTCAACCTTTGAATACGTATAAACCTAGACATCGTCAAAGCTCATCTTGAATAATGCCGCATCTTCTTCTTTGGTAAAAACAAAAGAACGACCATGTTTAATAAGATAATTATCACTAGGGTCGACTCTATGGCATTGATATGTTGACCATTCTCCCAAATATGAAATACGAAATTGTTCACGACACCAATCGCTTGCAGATACGCAATCATGATATAACTCAAATACCCATTTCATCCCGCCCATGCCATCTGGAACAATAGAGCATCTTCCTTCTGTTGTATTACTACTCCGTCCCATAAAACCTACCATCCTCCAATATCTATTAAATTATACAAACACCAATCATATAATATATCTTCATCTTCTCTTGTAAATTCATCAATAGGAGAAAAATGATAATCAAAATGTTCCCAATTTTTAAACCATTTCCGTCCTAAAACAAACGCACACTTAGTCATTGGCCCATATCAACTTAAATAATGTAGCTTCCTCAGCCAACAAAAATGCATATGTTCGGCCCCCGGAATGATTATCACCGAATTCCCAGAAAGTCCAACTACCTTCTATGTTTTCTATAATCCAATTCTGTATATTGGTAATATTTCTATTAAGATTGGGGTTATAAATAACAACAGAAATATAACCATAATCCATTGGTAATCGCTTACGTCGATCTCCACAAATGGCTCTGATGGAAATATAACGTGTCATTTTATCCCCATGCTATAATAAAAGCTAATGCATCGACTCTCCGTAGGAAAAACACATTAACTGAAGTCGTTTCTATTGTGTGGTCTGGGTGATAAATCATCCAACCCTTTGGCATGTCTTTGCGACGTCTGTCTGTACTATCAGGAACATAGTCATTAAGCCACGCAATGACTTCTGGCTTTAGGGTAGTATGATAATCGTAATTTGTGTATTCAATACCATCGATTACTGTGGGGCGATGAATGGTCGATTCTCGTTTTATTTTTGTAACGCATCGTTGCCATTCGTCAATGCCATGTTGAGAATATTTCCCCAATTCTTCAACTGGGCAATTTTCAGGAAACATATTTATGGAAACAATATGCCCATAATCATAATGTTTTGTGGGATCAACCAATGGTTTAATAACAAAATAATTTCCCCTGGAATATTCCATTAATTGTTTCCTTCCCAACGCAACTTGAAACTTAATGCATCTTCGTAACATTCAAATTCAGCCTGTCGAGAATATGACCAGATTATTCGACCCTTCATTGTGTGTCGATTTTCCGAAAACCATTCACTTACGCCGTGTTGTTCTTCATCCCAAGTCAAAACGGTATTAATTTCAAAACCATAGGATTCAAGACGTTTCTGCACTTCTGATCTAGATTCGTCGTCTTGAAAATACTTTATAAATTCATCGACATTATAAGCTGTAATTTCCATCATTAAATCCCAATTTAATTACCACGTTAATTTGAACAAAATATAATCTTCTTTGAGCTCAAAGAAGATGAGCGGCTTTCCTCTTCTCCAATCATTAATATACCACAATCCGGTTAAATTGTCAATACACCATACATAAACATGACAACCAAAAAGTGAGTCGGATCTTCTATAATCATCTATTTCAGTGAAAATTGAGCATTTAAAATATTCATCTGGGCTGGCTATGGGCATATTAAACCCAAGTCAATTTAGCTAGAGCAGCGTCTTCTTCTGAATAAAAATAAACTGTTATTTTAGTTTCATTATGCCATATATCATGTTCAACAAATGCTACTTTATTAGAACAATTCTCTAAACACCAATCTCTAAAATGGGCATATTCTTTGAATTCCTCAGGCTTTCCTCGATATAAAACGACTTCGTATTTTATACCACTAAACCATCGAACTTGTTTAATAACGGGGTCTATACTAGAATTCTCGCCTACCTCATAAATTCTAAAATCATCTAAGGAGATCATTGATTATCCTCCCAAGTTAGTTTAGCCAAAACTGCATCCTCTTTGGAATAGAAAAATACTACAATTTTAATATTACCGTAAGAATCAAAATTGTAGAATACAACTTTGTTTGTACAGTTTTCTAAACACCAATCCTTAAATTGAATATGAAAATGAAACTCTCGATCAGCGTTAGCGAGATCAACCCTGTACCCAGTTCCGGTAATCCAACGGATTTTCTTTAGTGTTTCTTCTCCATTATCGTGGTTACATTCGTATATATGAAAGTCTTCTTCTTTAATCGTCATTTGATTCCCATTGTATCTTAAATAATATTGAATCTTCCTTATTAGCAAATGCGAAAACAGTTACATCTTGTACGCCCATAGCAGCGTAAGATGCCGATGAATCCCATAAATTAAAATCACCGGAACAATTTTCTTTGCACCAATTAATAATTTCCTGACATAAATTGCTTCCTGTATCAAAATCAAAAGAACCATGAGCATATTCTAGATGTATATAGCGTGGATTTCTGTAATATAACAATCCCGTATTAAGTTGATGAAGTTTCATCTTCTTAACCCCACATCATTTTAAATAAACTTGCATCTTCTTCGTTGCGAAAATAAAAATTACAATCGCAGAATTCGGCTTTACCACGCCATTTCCTAGGTTTATCAACATTCCCTTCTTTACCAAGATTGGTATTGCACCATTGTTTTGCTTGGGAAAATTTATTCCTATCAAACTCAACGTGGACGACATGATGATATTGTTCCATTTTATCCCCACATTATTTTGAACAAAATTGCATCATCTATATTGTCGAAAGTATATTTATATATGAAGCCGCTTCGTCCATTTTCATATTCAGATATAGTGTAATTGTTAATGTCATTACAAAATAACCATTTTTTGGCATCAAAATAATCAAAGTTCCAGTGATTCTTTTCTTCATTAAAGAAATCATAGATCATAACTTCAAATGATTCTTTAAATAAAAAACGTTTAAAACTACGTAAATGGTTCATAAGACGATCAATAAACATTTTATCCCCATACCATTTTGAACCAAATTGCATCATCTTCTAATTCAAAACCAACTAACCATTGCGGTTGGAAGATTCGATCTCTCCATAATCCCCGTGCATTTTCAACAAGCCATTCATGACCACCGTTTGTCCAGCTTAAACCGGGAACAACGACTTTGAATTCAGGATTCCATTTAAGCGTCACCCCTCTTGCAATTTCAGCAGGATGCAAAATCTTAATATCACCAAAGCCTTCCTTTTCTAGATCAATTTCTCTTCGGCATTCCATGTTATTAATAATCTCCGCCGAATTGAAGCTTAAACGCAATGGCATCCGATTGTTCAGGAAAATACAAATTATTCAAATCCATAAAAACTTCACTTGAACCATTTTCAGGATCATTAAGCCATTCGATAATTTCAGGATCCTCTAAGCGATATTTTGGATAATCTCCGGCGCTTGGGTTCTTAGCTTCTTTTACTTCCATATCAAGAATACCATGCTTGGTTTCATGAATGAAATCTCCGGAGATTTCATTATCATCATCGACTGCAACCGAGGCGGTAAAAATCAATTGCATGATAGTTGACCCTGGCTTTAAGGCAACCGCATAATACTCTTTACCATTAATTGTTTTTGTTTCTATGTTACCCATGTTAATTTAAACTCCACTGCTTCTTCTTGAGATTCAAAATATATTGATGGACCATTATAACTAAAATGCCCAAGGACATAACGATATTGACAATTATCTCGCAACCATTGGCGGACATCATCCCGCCAATCGTACAACATATGGAACATAATCAGATCGCTATCATAGCCAACTTCAACTTCAATCATTCCCTTAACATTGTCTACCGCTTTTTCTCTTTTTGGAACTTCATTCTTCGTGTACCAGAACAATTGGTTATCGAAGATAAAAAGAAAAAGTTTTTGTATTGACTGTGGTATTGCAAATATCATCGAATAAGAAATTTGACTACTTTATCACATGGAACAGCAGTAACACCAAGTCCTGATGTACTAAATGATGCAGTCCTTCGACTGGCAATAATACTATAACAAATACCAGTTCTTCCGTCCTTTACATAAACAAAATCGTTAGTATCAATATCAATATCGCTTGACGTGTTAACATCACATCCACCAAGCATTGTGCCAATACCCATTAGAAACATGAACATCAGTGCAGTAGTAACCAAACTTTGAAATTTAACCATAACCTTTACTCCCATAATTTTCTAAATTGCTTACAAACTTCTTCGGATTTTCCTTCAGACTTGCGTTCATTTCGACCAAGGGTTTGCATCATCATATTGAAGACCCAAAAGTCGACTTCCCGGATCGCTTGGTCAAGCCACCAATGAAGAAAATCTGAATTATTATAATCCCAACAACCATCAAATTGTTCTTGAAATTTATCAAACGTGCTCCACCGTGCATAACCTTCAGCGCCGGCTTTATCGAGCACTTTCTCACCAGACTTGATTATCTTCTCCATCAACCCAGTCGAAGATTTGGGCATGACCCGTTTATTAAAGTAGGCCCGATCGGTTGCAGTTGCGTATTCTTTCTTAGCCATTGGTGATCTCTCTTACTGTTGTTGTGTCACTATTATAACACATAACAAAATGATGTCAACTCTTAGCGTTTATTGGTTTCTTTGGGATATTTAAGAAGCAACCGTTGAAGTTCTTCTTTCTCTTTTTTTATTGCCTCGAGCTTCTTTTTCTTTCGAGTCTCGGCGGCAGTTTTCTTAGCTTTCTCCGCTTTCGCAATTCTCTTCTCAACCTCTTCATCGGTCTCGAGTTGGTACCATGAGAGGAACTGGTTTGACCCCCAATCGCTTTCATACTCCAAAGAAATTAACGCATCATCACCGCATTCAGCTTTGATAAGTTCGATTGCGTTCATGATATGTTGTACTGTCAAACCATGTTGGATCCCATCCAAAGAATACAACGCTTTCTGGACTTCAACGGGTGCATCAGTTAATGACAATTCAACACGCCGTTTTTCCCGGGGATTTTGTTTAGTCATCTTAACCGCCGAACCAGGTAAAATATTCAGGATATTTTGCTTGTACTAGAAGAAGCAAAAACAAAAGACTCATTACTCCACCAATAAATAGAACACCTAGTCCAAGAAATTTAAGACCCTGCAAGTTCCGTTTCAACATGACGGATCGCCATTCATCTTGGTTGTCGACGACATCGTCACCTTCAAAATGCAAAGCATAATTGGGTGAATCTCGCCCCATTCTATTCATAGAAAAAGTAAACGGGCCATTGGTATTCGGATCATTTGTTTGATAATGGTCACTCACGATTGTTGCAATTTGGTTTAGAGACAAAATTAATGAACGTTTAGGCATGGTTTTATCCTTTCAAACAATAGTGTATAACGATTTTATTGTGTTGTCAAGTCTTAACTTTAACCCAGTGATTATTTTTTCCAAATTTGTACAAAGAACGCGATTCTTTCACAACCGCGTAGCTAAACCCCTGATCTTCCAAATCAGTAAGAGCCTCTTGTAACTTGTTGCTTTCATTAAGAGAAATCTTCTTCTTTGCTAATATTTTTACTTTACCACCAAACGATTCAAGCAATAATTCATGTAGCCCACAAAGAGCATCATGTCTCTCCATTAATGAATGATTTACGAACCCATCTTTAAATTGCTCAACTGGGGCGACGTCAATAACAAACCATGTCTCGCCATCATACATTGTATCTAACACAATGTCAATAGGTAAGGGTTTTAGGAATTCTGCTCCACCATTGATTTCAATATCAAGATATTTCTTATCCCATACTTTTAGTATATTTTGATTCTTTAACGCAACAATTAGTTGTCGTTTTCCGTCGATAAACGGATCTACGAAATATTCTCCACCAATAAATTGTCCCGCTTCACCAATTTGAAATTTTTGATATCCCAAAGTTGGACATATAAATTTTGTAGCTTGTATATCGTTTTTAGAAAGACGATTCATTGCGCGATTGTAAGTTGTAATAGTTATTGTTTGTTCCCAATTCTTAAGAAGTATACGACGATAAAATTCATTCCACATATCAACCGCAGCGGTATCTACCCACTCAGTGACTTGTGCTTGTAGTTTTCCACCGGTTAGGCTTTTGTTTGATATTAAATTAATGAACCGCTTAAATGATTGCCAGTTAATTCCATCGTCAGCATCATCTTTTTCTGTAATTAATGCAATAGTGTTAAAATGGTAAAACATATAGGGGTTTAATCCCAATTGCAACCCTTCAAAGAGTTTTCGCTCTCCTGCTTTCCAAGCTTGTTCAAGTAACTTTTCTTTATCTTTGGCCTTAGAAAGGCTAGATAGTTGTTTAATCCATGTGTAAGTCATGTTAATATTTACACCTTATTAAATCACTATGGTAAAAGTATTATGACTTTTTGTAATATTCACTTTCGGAACAGACATAATAGCCTTCATCTGCAAGGGCATCTAATAGAACACCTGGGAGATCCTCGTCTACTTGTCTATAAGCTTCTGGAAGGTCATCCCATCCTCGAAGCATTGGGTGCGTTTTTTCTCTATTATTTTGTTCAACACCATAACGCCAACCTTGATCAACCCGCTCTTGCATCCAGCGTTGATGCATATATTTAGCAACTTTCTCAGCAACCGTTTTCTTTTTATAATCAGATAGATCATAATATGAGCTTGTATCAAACCCATTCGAATCAGTTACCACTTCAGCTGAACCATCAATTTCAAAATTGATATCGGCATCGAGCTCTTCGGCTAATTGTTCAAAGATTGGTTGAATTTCACGTTCAGTAAGATCACGAGACAACACAATTTTGTAGCAGATTTTATCATCGTTTTTCTCACTAACCATTTGCACATTTTTCAAACCATCTTCTGGTTTTCGTAACTGCAATGTAGTTAATACACCATCCGAAAGATTTCTCTTGACAACCTGATAGAATAATTTTCTATTCTCATTGCTGAGTTTTTCATTTACTGTTATACCAATATAATGCTGTACGTCTGTCATGAATTTACCATTATGTTAGATAGCTGATTGTTAGAATTAATCTAGTAGTTCCGGTTAAATCAGTGTCCAATAACTGAGTTGATCCAGTTGATCCAGTATCTATTTTAGATACAATAATATCAGCCGTTGATGCGTTTATATAACAACCTAACCAAACCTTCGAACTAGCCATTCCGGTGAAATAACCAACTGATCCACTTTGGATAATACCTGATTTAGCATTAAATGGTAATCCACTAATTGCAATAATACCAGACATGGCCCCATCCAATGTAGCCAAGTTCACATCAATATGAGCAGTTACATGATTACCGATTTTAGTGTATGATCCAGCTTGAACAGAATAAGTGTTTGTTCCAGCAACCGTTTGACCATAAATTACGGGTGTGAAGGTTTCTTCTTCGTAATCATCTAATGTGTTGGCATCACTTGATGCTGATTGTGTTGCTGGAAATTTAATTTTTCCTGAAGTGACGCTTAACGAACGATCAGATGTTAATACTCTAAATGCTTCTGTGACGGTTGTATCAGCATCATTGGAAACTTGACCAAATACAAAGTCGCCTGTTGAAACATTATCACGCCCTAAGACATAACCAGTGCCGGCAGGATTGCCTAAATATAGTTGCCCATCACCGTCTAAATTTGCAACTTGAAGTACCGCACCTGCGGTTTGCAATGATGTTTTACCAACTAGTAATTCACCTGCACTGGTTAGACGCATATGTTCAACCGGGGCTGCACCATTCAAAGCTGTTCTAAATATGATATCACCGGTCTCGTTACCTACTGAACCATTAGTTAAGGCGAAATCAATATTAGCAATTTCAA
>Ga0222664_1000173_pt1 | contig 49802 bp, 72 predicted proteins | sample AntAcemetagen604_FD_181147 | JGI IMG/M metagenome (GOLD analysis project Ga0222664, IMG submission 181147) | Saline water microbial communities from Ace Lake, Antarctica - #604 | ecosystem: Environmental > Aquatic > Non-marine Saline and Alkaline > Saline | place: Antarctica: Ace Lake... | reverse complement strand
GCAGCCAACGCGGTTTCAGCGGTGTAGACATTCGCGCTGTCATTGAGGGAGCAACACCTCCCGCCACGACAGTCACCACCGTCCGCCCTGACTCCTCCGTGAGTTTGGTTTCAGGAGAGGCCGCAGGGATTGAGCCTGTGTACCGCTCCGGCTACATGCGCGAGGTGCGACAACGCGGCCAGGTGGTGGTTGCCCAAGACTTCTCTCAGCTTGAGATGCGTATCGCTGCGCGGACTGAGTGGGACCGGCTTTCCAACGCACGGACCGAGCCTGTATTCGATGCGGCTCAGTTCCGTTCCGCTGCTCAGCAAGTGGCCCAGCAACATATGGTGCCAGCGCGCATTGTGATGAACGAGGGCGACTACAACGACCTGGTGAGCTTCAGCGACCCAGAGTTCAACGAGCAGATGCGAGATGCCTATGTGGGTAGGAACCCCGCGCACATCTCGATTGACGAGCTTGCTCACTTCGACTCCAGCACCGGAGTCGTGACGCTTTCAGCTCCACAGATTGCGGGCACCATCACCCGTATCATTTTGTATGAGGACGGCTATGCGAATACTACACGATCCGGAGTACGTCACTCGGGTCCCCTTAACCGAGCTCAAAGACGGGCACGCCTATCTGATCAAAAGTCGCAGCGATATCGTGGGCGTGTACCGACACCGCCCAGGTGGCACTCGCACGTCCCCGCATCAGTTCGAGAGCGTCAGACACAAGCACGGGGACGTGTTCGTGAAAGTGGAGTACGACTACACAGCAGGGGCGGAAGGGTTCGGAACCGTCACACCAATTCGCGAAATCGGCGTGGCTCCTGAGTTCTCCGAGGGAGAGTACCAGGACTACATCGACTGGCTCGAGGCTGAATCTGCCAAGGTGCGAGATGAGTTTGGCGAGCTCTGTAGGAGCGTCATAGCCCGCAGAAGAGCCCTGATTCCATAATCTACTTGTATTCCTGGAGGGTACGAGGAGCGTGGAACATGCGTGAGTTCGAAAAGGGAAAGCAGAAGTTCATTGAAGTGAACGGCCAGGAGATCCCGTATGACGGGGTCGTGAAGATCTACGTGGACTCCGCGTCAGGCAACTGGGTAGTCAGCACTCCCTACCGCCCCGAGACCATGTTTGACCTGCTCACCGACGCCGTGGATCACTTCATGGAAGAGGCGACCAACGTGGAGCCCAGCGGTGATCCGCTACCGCCTGAGATTACGGGCGTGGACACGGTGCTCATGCCCTCCCCGACTCCCGACTGGAACTGATTCACACTTCTCACCTCACATAGTTGTTAGACTCCGAGTGGAGGCCCAACATGGAGATCACATGGCAGAACATCAGAATGGCCGTCAGCGCCCCGCCCGCCCTCTCAAGACGCGTTCCTACGTGAAGGCGGGACAGCCCGAGACCAAGAACTACCAAGCTCCCGACGAGCTGGTCGCGGTCCCGAAGGCTACCCCCAAGGAAACCAAGACCTCTTCCGAGGGTTAGGGCTCACTCCGATATCGTAGAACTCCCTGGTAGGTGTTGACCAACGCGCAAGCGTTCGCTCAATCCCTAACAAAACCAGCAAGGAGTTCGACATGGATACCGTAGTAGTTGAGATTCGCCCCGCCGAAGGTGGCGATGACGCCAAGATGTTCACCCAGGACCTGTTCCGGGTGTTTGCCAAGTTCTGCCAGCGTAAAGGCTGGGAGGTCGATATCACCGCCATGCGTGAAGCGCAGCGTGGGTATCACGAGATCGTCTTCACCGTGAAGGGTAAGGGGGCGCTCAAGCGGCTTCTCCTTGAAGCAGGCGGTCACCGGGTACAACGTGTGCCCCCGACCGAACGAAAGGGACGTCGGCAATCCTCCACCGTGACAGTAGCGGTCCTCCTACAGCCCAGCGCTGTAGAGTTGGACATACGCCCGTCCGACATCCGGATCGAGACGATGCGTAGCTCTGGACCGGGTGGTCAGCACGCCAACAAGACCGACTCGGCTGTACGCATCACACACATTCCCACGGGAGTGAATGCGTATGCGGGCACCAAGTCTCAGAACGCCAACAAGAAGCGGGCGATGGAAGTCCTTCGTTCACGTCTGTACCAAAATCAGTTGTCTGAGAGGAGGCAGTCTCACAACAACCAGAGAGCGGGGCAGATTGGAACAGGGATGCGCGGCGACAAGGTACGCACCATCCGGTATCAGGACGGCAGGGTTCTGGACCATCGCACCGGCAAGAAGATCAACCTGAAAACTTGGTTGGCAGGCGATCTGGACACGCTGGTGTGATATATTCCTTTTGTACTTCCCCGACGGTCGAGGACATCTAATGTACATCTCCAGCTATTCAGACCCAACCGGCAACCTGTACTGCGTCAAGATCGATGACGTGGCACATGGTTCTACTCTCAAATGCACCACCTGCCCCTTCTTCCGGGGCAGCATTCAGGGCGCAGGCCGAGAGTGTGAGGTAGGTGACGACGGTGAGGAGATTGCCATTCGCGACCCTTACGAGTACATGAACTCGAAGGACAAGACCTCAGGGGACGTAGATGCAACGCCTGTCAGTTGATCCCTCGCTGCACCCGGTAGAGCAGTATCGTTCCGCATGGATCGATATCGTTCAGTACCTGGCGCTCCTCTACATCTTCTCGAAGTTCGAGCACTACCAGGCAGCAGGTAAGGACGCCCGCTTCTCTTCGATGATGATGCGGTACCGCGATCTGAACTCCTACTCCCAGGACTTTGAGGCAATGGTGGAAGCCATCGCTGATCCTGGTGAGTACGCTCAGATCCGTGGTTTCATGGACACGGCACACACGTCCATCCTCTCCAAGAACTACCGCTCGATGCCGGTGAAGAGAATCTTCACCCTGCTCAGGGACGACGTTCATGAGGTACACGTTCCGAAGATCCGTGCGGTACTCCGACCGCTGAGTGTCTACTTCCGCGAGGGAAGCGTACCGAACGAAGGGGTAGAGATCGTAGCCCTCGCCGCAATGTCGAGGATCCGCAATCCTCGACTCCGTCGCATTCTTGCAATGGTACAGGAAGACCTCGCAAGCATGGCGGCAGCGGTAGTTGAGCCCGAGCCCTTCGTAGCCACCAAGGACGACATCCTCGGGTTGAGCAAGGCAGCTCGGATGGGCCTTGTGCGCGACACCAATGACGACAGCACCCTGGAAGCACTCCTTGAGGTAGCTGCAGGAGGTGACCGCTCCGTATTGGCGGCACTGTTCCAGCGTGGGTACATCAAGGGCAATGCAGTACGGCTGTACGCCGACAACAAGCTCGTCACCATCGGCAACTTCAAGCGCCTGACTGATGATGTGCTTGAGCTGTACATCCGCAAGCTATCTGAAGGCTCGGGACAGTTCTACAAGTGGGAAGAGAAGTTCAGTGGCCGCTCCCGTTGGGAGTACCTCTGGGAGCAGCTCACCCCTGGCCGACCTGACTGGACCATCAAGATGGTTCGGAATCCTGTGAAGGGCATCTCATCGCGCCGCTACTACGGACGCAATCGGAACAGCGGTGCGCGCTCAGAGGGAGCACTCTACCGACTGGCCGCTGATGATGTGGACCCCCGTCGCTGGCTACAGGAGGATATCTTGCTCCTGTGGAGCTACGCAACGGACCCGCGAGAGCTCATCAGCCACCTGGACAAGCCCACTCGGCTGTCGATGTATCCCAACCTCACAAGCAATGACCGCAATGCCGAGAGTATCTGGCTCTTCGACGCCACTCGGGTAGATGTGGAGCCTTTCTACAAGGCCGGGAAGCTGACTTCCTCCGCATTCATCAACCAGGTGTTCGGAGCGCCTTGGGGCAAGATGACCGTCGCTGCTCAGAACGGGAACTGGCGTCGTGTATCTGACACCCGCATCAAGAAGTTCCTTGAGGGGCTCACCAAGGCAGATGTTCTTCTCCTCAACGAGGCACCCTTCCGCCAAGCCTTCGGAAGAGCCATCATCAACGGCGACCTCGGCTCCAGACACCCCGGTGGAGTGACCGGATTTGTAGGGGATCTATGGGAGATCTCGCCGGAGCATGTACGCATCTGGCTCGTATCCTTCCTCCCGAGCAGGCTGACTACTGCTTTGGTGTCGGGAGCCGATGATGACCTGGCCGCGAAGTACACGGCTATGGAGGCAGCGCGTAGGGACGCAAGCAACAAGGCTGCACAGGCCATCCTCGACAAGGCAGGCGGCAAGGTGAGTGGCCTCGGTACCCAGACCATCACGGACTACGCTACCGCCCTGGACCCTCACGCCCGGCTCGACTTTTACATCAGAGAGCGAGCTGCTGGCAACAAGGTCTACATGGGAGACATCGAGGAGCTCCTGGGGAAGACCTGCCCGCCCAACCGCACCGCTGAGTTCCTTGCTTGGTACCCCGCGTGGAGCTCAGACTCGTGGGACTCCCAGCGCATCGTTGACCGTCTGATTCCGAAGCTCCGTCCCGCAGACGCTATCATGCTGGTAGGCATCGACCACCCGGATGTTCGCTCGTGGGTGGTGTCGAACATCTCGATTGACCATGTACGCGAGGCCGCTGAAAACGACTCGTGGATCCTCCGACACCTTTGCTCAGTGAAGGGCACCTTCACACAGGCTGACGTCAGCAGGTTGATTGACATGGTTGGCTCTGCTGGAATGGACACGGAGAAGGAGAACGAGAATCTCGCCTGCCTCGTGCGGCAGTTGGAGGACCCTTCCAAGTACCTCAACCACGCAAGCGGTACGGTTCGCTCTGCTGCTTTGATGAAGGCCCCCGTGGCTGACGTGGTGAGCAAGCTCCGCTCCTCTGACGAGCCGCTCATCGAGCACCTCTTTGAGCGAGATGACGCCGCCGAGCACTCTGCTGCCTTCATTGATGCGTACCTGAACAACTACATCGTAGCTGATCCCTCTGGAATGCCTGGCTCAGAGTGGCGCAAGGCTCTTTCGGGCTTCGACAAGGCAGTCAGGCACATGACGGACGCCCAGTTCGCCGCCGCGATTGAAGCCCTCTACAAGGTTCAGGACATGGCCCGAATGCGCCGTGCCAAGCCCTTCGGAATCTACACTGCATGGCGCGCGACCGTGAAGCCGGACCCTTCCTACCAGTTCCACGTCTGGAAGCAGATGAGGATCAACACGGAGGTGATGTTCGACATGACCTTCAGCGAGCTCCACTTCAACTTCCCCATCGAGGATATCGCCAAGCTATCCGTCAACTCCGACACGGAAGTTATGGTTCAGCACGTCTATGACGCCTACCGCCGACACCCCGCGTGGATGGCAGAGCAGACGACCTCATACCTGGAGAAGGTGTCCAAGCGAATCGGGTATGGAAACTACCAGGCTCGGGCTGCCTACGATGAGGAGATTGCGCGCAGGAAGCAGGCTGAGAAAGATGCGGCTCGCGGTGAGGTTGATGGCACGTTGAGCCTCGCGTATGAAGCCAACGACGCAGGTGCCTACGCTGCTCTGCTCAACGCCACCTATGAGACCAACCGCTCCATCGGATCCGCCCTGGTATACACCGTCTTGAACAGCCGGGACATCACACCGGGCTTCAAGGCCTCCGTGATCGGCCAGTTCTCACCCAAGATCCTCGACACAATGTGGACAGGGGAGCCGGTGCTCAAGTTGGGTGCTGTGCAGTACTCCAGCCCGAGAGTCTTCTCGGAGCGTATGCCGGAGCTCATCGAGAAGATGACGGAGGAGAACGAGGAGGAGCCGGAGTACCACAAGAGAAACACTCGGATGAAAGCGGCAATGATCAGCCGGTGTACTGCGGCTGAGGCCATGACGCTCTTCCAGTACTACTACAAGGTGCAGGGCCGCTTTGGACCCAAGGTGCGTGAGGCATTCCTCGAGAAGCTCGATGAATCCATGTTTGCCGACCTGCTCACCGGGTACCTGTTGGGCAAGGCGTTCACTCTTCGAAAGAAGGTGTTCACGCTCGAGATGGTTCCACTCGTCATCAAGCTCGACAACTCGGAAGTCACTGACAAGTTCAACCGCTCCTCACGCTTCCGGGCGAAGAAGATCGGTAGTGCATCGGACGCATGGGACGCACTCCCTGACGATGGCGCGAAGGCGAAGTGGCTCGATGATGTGTCCGACGCGGGCATCATGGAGAGCCTGCTCAAGACTCTGATTGAACGTACAGTCAGCCTCCGGGCTCCCTTGGATGAAGAGTTCACGATCGGCACCAACAACGCGGTAGCCACCTCCCCGCTCCTCGCCAAGATCCAGATGACCTCGCGTACCACCACACACGCAGAGCTCTTCAACCTCGCCATGGAGCGGGCGAGTGAAGCTGAGTTGCGTGGCTGGCTCTTGGGTGACCCCCTTGAGGTGTTCAACCTCACACGCGCAGCGCCTACGGACTTCAAGGTACGCATCGACGCGGTACCCCAAGAAGAGGAAGATCGCGTGGCGAAGATCCTTACCGACATGTGGAAGGGAGCCTCCCGCGCTATTCGACCCGAGGTGAAGGGTGTCTTCAAGGTGACCAACCCCAACCAGGACAAGTGGGAAGACCGCAAGGACAAGAGCAGCAACGTGATGACGCTGCTCCACGGCACACACTTCTTCGTTGCTGGGCTTGTGATCCAGAACCACTTCAAGGTGATGAAGAGCGCTAAGGCCGGACGCATGATGGGAGACGGCATCTACTTCACAGACGTTGGCTCCAAGTGCGCCCAGTACATCACTACCAACGCACCCTCCCGCAACACGGCAGAGGGCGTCATCCTGGTGTGTGAGGTTGACCTCGGCAACAAGCTCGAGCTGAACTCGGACAACGACCACCTCCGACACAACGGTTGGCAGCCATTGGGCTACGACAGCATCTACTGGCCGAAGAGAGGCGTCAACGGCGGCAGCTACGGTGGCCGTGACTCTGAGTACGCTGTGTCAGACGTATCGCGTATCCGTGTGACACACGCCATCTACCTCAAGAGAGTGAACGACAGCAACTGGTAGGAACTCTAACTTTCAGGCTCCCAAGGGCGTCTGAGGGAGCTAACGGAGGACTATCATGCTGAACCTTGTCGATATCGCGTTTGTTGTGGACACCACTGCCTCAATGGGTGGCTTCCTCAACAGCGCCAAGACTCGCATGTCGGGCATCATCACGGAGTTGGCTACCAGTGCCGACATCGACCTCCGTGTGGTGTTGATCGACTACAGAGACCACCCGCCGCAAGACGGTAGCTACCCGGCGAAGCTCCAGACCGGCAAGACTCCCGTCTCCGTTCAGAGCTTTGACCGCACCTTGCGTCAGATGAACATGGGCTCCGGAGGCGACCACGCCGAGAGCGTTCTGGACGGCGTGGACATGCTCACCGAGGTGGAGTGGCGCGAGCACAGCCGGAGGATCGCATTCCTGGTAGGTGACGCCCCCGCTCACGGCTACGCAGCCAGCGTAGGGCGCTACGGTGGGGATGCATGGCCCAAGGGCTGTCCGTGCGGCAAGACGGCTGAGAGCGTGAGTGGCAACCTGGAAGACCTCGGCATCCTGCTCTACGGCATTGTGGTTTCCGCAGATGCCGACGCTCAGAAGTGCTTCGAGCTCTTCTCGAGCCTGACCGGTGGCTCCATGGTGCGTGGCGACGGCATCACTGAAGTGAAGCGCCTGCTCGGAGTGGAATTCGGTTCCCTGGGCTTTGACGCCAAGGTGAACGAGATCGTAGACCTGAGCCCTGACTGGACGGTGCTCAGCATTGCCCGCAGCCTCAGTGCTTCCCCGCAAGACGTTGAATCCTCTGTCATTCGACTCTTGAGTCGGGACATCATTCGCGATCCTGCCGCTGTCAGCGCGTAGGCACCTTCCAGAATTCACCTCCTCAGCGGGATATGGTGTTCTACTCTATGTGAGTACACCAATGAAGTTGGATTGCGGACCGGCAGTCCATAGGCCAGACTGCTCATACCGGCCAACGCTGGAAGGAGGGTCGGAGTAGCATGATCAAAACCGGAACAGTCAAGTCTTTCCGCACTCGTAATGGGTGCGGCTTCATCAATTCCGAGAACGGGGATGTGTTCGTTCACTTCACCAACATTCTCGAGAATGAGGGCACTCCCTCGGACCTTCTCATTCCCGGTGAGCGGGTGGAGTATGAAGAGTTCGAGTCACGGAGAGGGCTTGCCGCCCTGCGTGTGAAGCGTCTGAACCCTGTGACTTTGTCTACCAGGAAGGGCCGCGTGAACAGGCTCTTTGATCAACGAGGATTTGGTTTCATTGATTCTCCCGAAGGAGACGTGTTCTTCCACTACGCGGACACCCTGTTCGAGGCACCGCGCATTGGGGACCGAGTGGACTACCTGCTCGCCTCTATCGATGGCAGAAACCGCGCACTTAAAGTACGGAGACAGAAATGGCTGAATACTGGGAATCAGACGAACTGAAGGAGCTGGCCGAGGAGCTCATGGCCGCTCACCACCCTCACCTCGCGAGTGCGAAGATCGCGTACCTCTTTCGCGACAAGGCCTCCCGCAAGAGCCTGACCTGGGACGGAAGCGTTCAGCAGGTTGTGTGGGGCAACTTCGTGAAGATGGGCAAGGGCAAGTACGAGATCCTCACCGGCAAGGACCTGGTGCTGGAGTTCGGGTACGACATCTGGAAGGAGTACACCGTCGTTCAGCGCCGCTACGCTCTGGACAGTCTCCTGAGCACCATGGCGGGTGAAGAGGACGACAAGAACGGCGGGGAGATGAAGTTCTGGAGCATCCCCTACCCGATCCAGGCGTTCCCTGACGTAGTGATGCGTCACGGCCTCCCCTTCGACGAGCTCCGCGACATGACCCGCGTCATGCAGAGCGAACTCTCCAAGAGCACCAACGCCATCTTCGCACGTTCCGCCCAGGGCGATCCGAGCGACGACGATGCGGGTGACGAGTTCCTGGACACAGCCGAGGACACGGCGGCAGTTGTCAGCGTAGGCACACCCGCCGACGCCAACGACATCGACGCTGACGACGACTTCTTGATGGACCTGACCTCCGACGGTTGAGTTCGCCAGTACCCGAAAATGCTGACGAACCCCCAACTGTGAGACACGTCATATGTTCATTGGCATTTCCGGCCTGATTGGAGTGGGCAAGTCCACTCTCACCGAATCACTGGCCGCAGAACTCGGGTACAAAGCGTACTACGAACCGGTTGATACCAACCCGTACCTTGAGGACTTCTACAAGGACATGTCCAGATGGACGTTTCCCATGCAGATGTTCCTCATGGCGCACCGGTACCAGCAGCATCAAGAGGTAGTGTGGGACCCTTGCCATCAGAACGGTGGGGGTGTCGTTCAGGACCGCACCATCTACGAGGACACAATCTTCGCGAAGATGCACGCTGAAGATGGCCTGATGGACGAACGCGACTACGCGACGTACATCAGCCACTTCAACGTGATGCGGCGGTTCCTGCAATATCCCGACCTCCTGCTCTACCTCCGCACCGACCCCAAGGTCGCACACTCGAGGATCGCAAGTAGGAGCCGGGACTGTGAATCGACCATCCCGCTCGAATACCTCGAGCAGCTCCACGCGGGCTATGAGACGATGATCGAAGAGATGAAGCGGTACACGGTCGTAGTGGAGCTCGATTGGAGTGACTTCGTACCCGTCAAGGAAGTAGCCCGCCTCGTGCGGGAAGCCGCCACCAACAACCAGGACTTCTTGAAGAGCATACGGAGGGTGTAGTGCCTACAGACAAGCAGGAGGGATACTCGTACCACACACGTCTTATCGTGGTGCCTCGGAAAAAGGACATCCACCCTCCCGACGAGTGGAGCCATGAGCGGAAGATGGAGTGGTACGACAACATGTCCGTTGACATGGGCAGGTTGGAAGACTGGGAGGAAGGCGGCAAGGAACACCTCCGTAGGACCGTCAGCTCCTTCTCCAGAGAGGACCGCGAGCTACTCGCTCAGGGGGTTGAGGCTGACCAAGCCCTCTCGCGCTCCCGGCTACTGGCTGCCGTACTCTTCGAAGATGAAGACGATGCGGAATACGCGGACCCTGGCGAGGACCGGACCGCCCTCCTCAGCTTGATCAGGGGGGTAGAAGATGCCGGAGAGTAGAGCCGAACGCCTGGAACGTCAGATGCGGGAAGCTGCCTACGCAGAGATGCTCAAGGAGCAGCGAGTGGAAGCGGAGCTCATCATCACCCCGCCGCGCACCAACACCGCCCGCATCCGCCTGCACCCTCGCACCCTTGATGCGACTGAGGAGTACCTCTCGCACTTCACGGGTCATGAGACCTTCACCCAAGAGGAGCTCGCGGCCATGTGGCGCAAGAACATCTTCCCCACAGAGAGCAAGTTGGACCTGTTGATGGAAGGGTGGGACGATGAAGATTGACAGGCTGGACCTGCTGTGGGAGGAAGTGCCGGACCCACCGAAGCCATCACTCCGCTCGCAGGCCAAGTCTGCCTCCTTCGGAAGCCCCTACGGCACCTCCGTCACTCCCTTTGAAGAGGACTACGTCCGCTATGGGGGAGTAGACATCAGCTCTGCTATCCGCAGTGGAGCCATAAGCAGGTTGAGCATGGGCTGTCGTGTGGAACACACAGTTTGCTCCATTTGCGGAAATGTCTCAGTTGAAGGACCCAATGACCAATGCACTCACCTCCGCTTCGATCAGCCCGCACCACCTCGAAGCCGTAACCCGACAGGACTACGAGCCCCAAGCTCGGATTGAGGGAGTAGAGATCGTTGACCTCCGCGTCCTCACAGACGACGGGGGTTCGTTCCTCGAGATGGCTCGGTTTGACGATGTGGGCAACCTGCTCAGCCTACCGGGCGTGAAGCCGAGGCAGATGAACTACTCGCTCGTGATGCCTGGAGCCGTCAAGGCATGGCACCTGCACTACAAGCAGGAAGACGTGTGGTTTGTCCCGCCCGAGCAGCGCCTTCTCCTTGGCTTGTACGACTGCCGCTCCGGTAGCCCGACCGAGGATGACTCCATGCGTGTCGTGCTTGGAGGCGGACGAGGTAGGCTAATCCGCATCCCTATGGGAGTGGCTCATGGGTGCGCCAACGTAGGCACGACACCTGCCAGCATCATCTACTTCGTGACGCAGACGTTTGACATTGAAGATGCAGACGAGCAGCGCCTCCCGTGGGACCACTTCGGTGCGGACTTCTGGGACATGGTGAAGGGCTGATGCTGATCACCACCACGCTAACCGTCAGGAATGTTCGGATCGACCGGCTTGGTGGGGCTCTTCCAATCTACGACAACGTGACCGGCCACTCAGCCACCTTCGACGGTGCGAGTGGTGAGGCCATCTACTACAACGGTCGCCGGAGCATAGCGATCATCAACGAGAACGTCCCGTACCTCAAGCAGCGGGAGGCGTGCGAACAGCTACTCCTCCGACGTGGGCTTGAGCCGTGCGACTACCTCAAGGCGGAACACCTCCTTGAGGGATGCGACGGCGTACTGGTATGGGGCAAGCCCCCAGGAGAGTGACATGCAGAAGACACACATGCGAACACATTCAGGTGAAGAGATCTGGTACCTCGAGCCGCACCGGACCAAGATCGTTCCGGACGACGTCTACTGGGGTCTGAAGAACCAGTGCCGTTACGGCGGACAGAACGAAGTGAGCATCCTCGCCCACCTGGCGCTCGGCTTGGACCTCTGCGACCACCACGGACAGACAGTGCTCGAGAAGGCACTCTTCGGAATGCACGACCAGCACGAAGGCCTCGTGATGGACTTCCCGCAGGGCTTGAAGGAGTGCCTACCCGACTACAAGAAGCTCATCGAGAACCCGTGGGAGGAGTACTTCCACCGTGAGGCTGGGTTCACCTGGCCGCTCACCGAAGAGCAGGTCAAGGCCGTCAAGTTCATCGACATCCGCTCCCTGGTGGTTGAGATGTGGGTAGCCGGTTGGGGCGAGTGGGACCCAGCCATCGTCGTAGCCAACATCTTCGGAGGCGTACCTACCGAGGCTGAACTCTCCATTGGGCGCTACCACTTGAAGGGCGACGTGACAGACGAGCTCCGATGGTTCAACGTCAACAAGGCCGTCGCGGCTTACACGGACAACAGATGAAACGAATTGTAGTCACCGGGGGCTTCGGCTTCATCGGATCCCACTACGTCAGGTACCTACGGCGCAAGCACCCTGACTACCACATCGTCATCGTCGACAAGTTCACCTATGCGGGCAATCCCGACAACGTGGACCTGACCGACAACAAGGTGGCGATGATCGCGGGAGACATCTCCAACCCAGACATCGTGAAGCAGTTGGAGCTCTTCGGCCCGGTGGACTACCTCGTCAACTTCGCGGCAGAGACCTTCGTGGACAGCAGCATCCACGCCAGCCAGAATGCCTTCATCGACTCCAATGTCCGTGGCACGGTGAACCTGCTCAACTGGCTCCGTGAGCACCCTGAGGTTCGTTACCTCCAGGTGAGCACCGACGAGGTGTACGGCGACCTCCCCCTTGTGGGCGACGAGAAGTTCAGCAACGCATCAGCCATCCACCCGAACAATCCCTATAGCGCAAGCAAGGCTGCAGCGGACCACTTCGTGATGAGCTACGTCCACACCTACGGTCTGAACGCGGTGGTGACCCGGTGCTCGAACAACTACGGGAGCCACCAGTTCCCCGAGAAGTTCATCCCTCGGATGATCGGTTGCGCATTGGCAGATGAGCCTCTTCCTGTGTACGGCACGGGCGAGAACATCCGCGACTGGATCCACGTCTCCGACCATGTGGCGGGTATCGACGAAGCGCTGCACCACGGGCAGACAGGAACCGTCTACAACTTCGGCGGGGAAGCAGAGCGCACGAACATCGAGGTGGTACACAACATCCTCGACATTCTTGACAAGCCCCGCTCCCTGATCGAGTACGTGACGGACCGGCCAGGACACGATCGTCGCTACTCCATCGACATCACCGATGTGCTGTCGCAGCTCAACTGGGCTCCCCACGTCCGCTACGTCACGGGCCTTGAGGACACCGTGAAGTGGTACGTTGACAACCCGGAGTGGAGCGAGCGCATCCGCACGGGAGCCTATCGCCGGATGGTTCCGGGTGGACGCGTGGCATGATCCTCGCTACCGGGAGCAACGGACTGCTCGGGAAGGAGCTTCAGCAATGCTGGGACCCCGACTTTCCTGTCCTTTGGTCCACCCGCACCGACATGGACATAGCCGACCCGGCATCCGTGTGGAGCTTCCTGATGGAAGCGCGTCCGCGTACCATCCTCCATCTCGCGGCGTGGACAGACGTGGCCGGAGCGGAGACCAACAGGACGGCGTGTTGGAAGGTGAACGTAGAGGGCACGCGCAACCTCGTACAAGCAGCGAAGTTCATCGGCTCTCGCATCATCTACGTCTCCACCGACTACGTGTTCGATGGAGAGCGTGGTAGCTACGAGCCTACGGATGCTCCCAACCCCTTGAACTACTACGCCCTGACCAAGCTGATGGGTGAAGGCCTCGTGTCTACTGCCTCTTCCAGCTTGATCGTTCGGACCAGCTTCAAGAAGCGCGTGTTCGAGCACCCCGCCGCCTGCGTAGACATGTGGACCAGTGCCGACTACGTGGACGTCATTGCACCTCTCCTCCGCGATGTGGTGCTTGGTGGCTACACCGGCATCTACCATCTGGGCACGGGACGGAAGACAGTCCTCGAACTGGCTCGAAAGAGATCTCCGGACGTCAATGGTATCTGTAGGAGTGACATCAAGTCGGTCGCTCTGCCAGGTGATGTGAGTTTCGGCAAGACAGCCCATATGGACTGGCCTTCGTTCTGAATTGCCGATGTCCTCTGAACCCGGTGGTCTCATGACCCAAGAGGACACCATGCTACCGGAAGTGATGCTCAAAACCGTGGTCACGACAATCGTAGACCACCCAGACGCTGTTGAGGTGACTGCTTCCGTTCACACGGGCAGCATCCGCCTGTACCTCCGTCTCCACGAGTCTGACAGGCGAAAGATCGAGGGAACGGAGGCTGAGGACTCCCTGCGCACGCTGCTCAATGCAGCGGGTGGCAAGCTGAACAAGCGGATCTTCCTTGAGTTTCGCTGATTGCTGATCTTTCTTATGATTGCTTTCTAACTTTCCACCCCCTCTTGTAGTTAGAGGGGGAGTAACGAACAACCAGCCCCGCTAACCGCGTGGCCGAGACGGACCAATGACCAACTTGCTACTCAACATCAACGATCTGCCCTTGCTGGCCGAGCTGCGTCTGAATGACGAACAGCTTCCCCAGCCGGAAGAGCTGATTCTTGATCCTGAGAACGCGGAGGGCCGCACGCTGTAGCTTTACAACCTACATGCAAAAGCGGCCCGGCACCTACCAAGGTGACTGGGCTTTTGGCGTTCTGGGGCTCCCGCCCCGCAGACTTTAGGGGCTTCGGCCCACCCGCTGGACATTGGTTCAGTGGGGACACTCTTTGAAAACTCAATAGTGAATGTAAGAGACTCGGGGTGGATCTCGTAAGAGACACCTCACCTGCGGTTGTGGCGGAATGGTAGACGCGCCAGCTTGAGGGGCTGGTGGCCGCAAGGCCGTGAGGGTTCGACTCCCTCCAACCGCACCAGGCCGAGTGATGGAATTGGTAGACGTGCCAGACTCAGAATCTGGTGCCCTTATGGGCGTGCGGGTTCGACTCCCGCCTCGGCCACCAGCAGGGGAAGCCGCTGTAACCAGGCTTGACAACCGGCAGAGACCGGTACTTTGCTCCCATCGAATAGTGGTTAGTTCGCTGCCCTCTCAAGGCGGAAACACGGGTTCGAATCCCGTTGGGAGTACCAAGCGTAGTGATGGAACGGTATACATGCTGGACTGAGATGCCAGTGCCTTCGGGTATGCGGGTTCGACTCCCGTCTACGCTACCAATCTTGGCGATTAGCACAACTGGCAGTGCATCTGACTCTGACTCAGAAGGTTGTAGGTTCGAATCCTACATCGCCAACCAGAAGTAGCTCCCCCACCGCCGAACTTGGCGCAGCTCACGGCCCGTGAGAGACTGAGTGAGGTGGGGGAGCAGGGTTCATTGGGAGAGCGTTGCTGGTGTGCTCGGCTGGATCTGATAAATCCGGTGTGGGTGGGTTCGATTCCCCCTCTCCCAACCAGCCTGAGTGATGGAATGGTAGACATGCTGGATTCAAAATCCGGTGCCCGTGAGGGCGTGTGGGTTCGACTCCCACCTCAGGTACCAGGCTGCATGGTGGAACGGTATACACGCCGGTTTTAGGAACCGGTGCCTTCGGGTATGTGGGTTCGACTCCCATTGCAGCTACCAAGCTCACTCATCAGGGTAGGACGGCCATCCCGCCTGAGTGATTCGAAAGCAGAAGACGCCGTACAACACCGGTTCTCGGTAGGAGCTGCTGGAGAGGAACACGCACTATGCGGCTCATAACCGAGGGTGCGTCAAGTGTGGGTGAGCTACCATTTTGCTCCATTCGTCTACTGGTTAGGACGCTGGTTTTTCACGCCGGAAGAAGGGGATCGTAACCCCTATGGAGTACCAGCCGAAAGGCACTTGAGAAGACCATCGGGATATGGCGCAGTCTGGTAGCGCACTTGTCTGGGGGACAAGGGGCCGCAGGTTCGAATCCTGCTATCCCGACCAGCTCAAAGGAGCATAGTGATTGACTGGGTGAGGGCCATGAGGCAGGCCGCCTGATTTGGGATCAGGACTTCGTGTGGGTTCGAATCCCACCACTCAGACCAGGGTTGTAAGCTAAACGGTTAGGCATCGCGCTGTTAACGCGAAGTTACTCGGTTCGACTCCGAGACAGCCCTCCAGGAACTGTAGTTCAACGTAGGAAGAACACCCGACTGTCTATCGGGAGGTAGCGGGTTCGAGCCCCGTCAGTTCCGCCAGGGCCAGTGCCGAAAGGTGAGTGCCAAAGGCCCGGCTTGTGGGTTGCAAGTGGCCGTACACGTATGGAACCCTCACATCTGGATGTAGCGCAGCCTGGTTAGCGCACCTGCCTCGGACGCAGGGGGCCGTTGGTTCGAATCCAACCATCCAGACCAGGAGCCGAGGTAGAAGTGGAGGATACGCTGGCCTGTCACGCCAGAGGAAGCGGGTTCAACTCCCGTCGGTTCCGCCAGGAATAGAGGTAGAAGTAGACGAAACGCGCCCATTTCCAGGGCGAAGAAGCAGGTGAGAGTCCTGCCTGTTCCGCGCATTGGGGTATCGTTCAACGGTAGGACGCCAGGCTCTGACCCTGTCAATGTTGGTTCGAATCCAGCTACCCCAACCAACCCTCACGGTCCAGTCAGGAGTGGACGCTGGCCTGTCACGCCGGAGATCACGGGTTCGAATCCCGTTGGGGGTGCCATTTGGAGTCAGGAGCTTTGTGGGTTTGCGCCGCCACTTCTTCAAGGTAGTGCGGAAACCCTCACCATCTGGGTATAGCTCAGCCTGGTAGAGCGCTGCGTTCGGGACGCAGAGGCCGGAGGTTCGAACCCTCCTACCCAGACCAGATAGTCTCTGAGTAACAAGCCGTGAACTCCGTTGATCTCATGTTAGACGAGATCAGACGGAGACCACGTATGCAGACAGTACTCGAAATGCCGGTAGAGGAAGCACTTGCGCTCCTCCACACCCGCGACAAGAACATCGTCGTTGCTGGGCACCGTGTCAAGACGGGTAGCCAGCGATACGAGCTCTTCAGGAGCAAGCTGCCCCGCAAGGGATTGCAGTGTGTTTCATGCGACAGGGTTGGCGTGATCATGCGGCTCGAGAAGCCGGACCACGCCAGCGAGCAGCACCCAGCAGACCGGGCGCATTTCAACCTGTACTCCGCTGACGGGGAGCTTCTGACCAAGGACCACATCCTGCCCAAGAGCAAGGGCGGAAGGAACAGCTTCAGCAACTACCAGACGATGTGCGCTCAGTGCAACCACGCCAAGGGCAACGTCGAAGAAGGACAGGTACGACTCGGAACTTTCGGGGAAGCCGACGTAGCCATGAAGGACCACGGCGAGCAGGCACGACCTGAGCGGTGCGGAAACTTCTACTACGAGTGGGACGGGATGCACTACATCCGGTACGACAACGGCGTGCTCTTCAAGCGGTACAGCGACATTCCTCGGAAGCACCAGGAACAGGGATGGGTGATTCTGCCATGAGAGAAGACATCACACTGGAGCCTCGCTCCTTCGTATGGCTGGAAGATTACTACACGGCTTTCGACGTCGATGACAGGGTGGCGACGCCTGCGGGCATCGTGTACCACATCCACGACATCGACGTTTCCGTTAGCCTTCGCACCGGCAGCATCTCCCTTCGGAAGCCTCAGGACGCCGAGCTGGAATTGGAGTTGGACGAGGTTACCTACATGCTCATCGTGCAGCATGATCCGAGAGGTGAGCTACGGCCCGGCAGCTTGGTTCAGATGCGCGCAGAGGAGAGAGATAGCGAGAAACGGATCGCTTTGGTAGAGTGGGACACCCCGCTCATCGTTCCCGACAACCCCAAGAACAGCGAGAAGCGTTTGGCGGATTGGGATGCGGGCAGACTGGAGCGTGAGCGCATTGCCCTGATGCGCCGCGAAGAAGATGAGAGGCTTGCGCGCATTGCAGCCGAAGAAGCGGAGCACCGAGCACGCATCAAGGCTCAGCGCGAGAAGCAAGGAAGGGAGATGGGCGCAAGGCTCGATCTCTTCTGGGACGACGAAGATGAAGACGAGGAGGTAGCCAACGGGTAGCCCTCACACTGTTCCGGCATAGCTCAGTTGGTAGAGCGGGTGACTGTTAATCACTGTGTCGCAGGTTCGAATCCTGCTGCCGGAGCCAATGTCAAAGCGAAAGAAGCCACGGCAGACGAAGCCTGTACCGCCCTTGTGTCGGTGCGGTAAGCCTGCTGGGAAGTTAGAGAAATGCCCGCTACACGGCGTCATTCCACCCTTCGAGGGAGATGGCCTGTGCCGATGCTGCCCAAAGTGTCGGAGCGTGTGCTTCTATGAGGTTTGACTACATCGGGGAGTAGCGCAGCTTGGTAGCGCATCTGGTTTGGGACCAGAGGGTCGCAGGTTCGAATCCTGTCTCCCCGACCAGCGGAGTAGACTGGAGTGGTCCCAGCCCAGGTTCATACCCTGGCGACGCGGTGTTCAATTCCCGCCTCCGCATCCAAAGGAGATCATCATGCGTGAAGTAGTACAGAGACACGCACCACAAGGCCCAGGGCCAAAGGGATCTCCCAAGCACCCCATCGTCAAGCGGTGGTCACAAGGCAGCTTCAAGTACGCTGCTCTTGGGTGTGGGCATGAAGTACGTGTGACCAAGATGTACGAGTGGAAAGAAGGGACCCCGGTGCCTTGCGCCGAGTGTCCACGATAGTTTCGGGATGTAGCTCAGTTGGTTAGAGCGTTCGCCTGATAAGCGAGAGGTCGGAGGTTCAAATCCTCCTATCCCGACCAGACCGTCCCACACTTGGGGCATACACACGACATTTGGAGTCCGAGACCCTGGTTCGAATCCAGGCCACCCGATCTATCGGGTGGTAGCTCAGCGGTTAGAGCGCGAAGTACCACGCCCCTCCAACTTAGACGGTCACTATGGTGGTAGTAGTTCATCGATGGAAGAACACCTGACTGTGACTCAGGAGGCGGCGGGTTCGAGCCCCGTCTATCACCCCAACATCTTCACACCCCGAGCACCTCACTCCTCACATTTGCCTCCCGAGAGCCCAAGAGCGTTTCTCCGGTTGTAGGCAGAAGGCCCGTACCTACGGGCACTTCGGCGTGTGAATTACGAACTCAACACTCCGCACCTCTTTGTTGTCTAAGGACTCAATGAGCCTCTGACTGTCAGGCGGGTCAATCCGTTAATCAGTTAGAAACCCATGACCGACCTTTCGTGGTTGTATCGATGGGAGCACAACGGAGTGTAGATGCCTAAGAAGACGCCAGCACGAACCTACCGCAAGCTCAGCGATATTGAGCACGTCCTCCTTCGACCGGGGATGTATGTGGGTTCCATCAAGCTGCAGGAGGCTGTGGTTCTGTTGCTGGAGGCTGGTGCATTCGCTCCCCGCCCGGTGATCTACAACCCAGCCTTCCTCAAGATCTTCGATGAGATCGTTTCCAACGCGGCAGACGAGCATCGCCGGAACCCCAAGCTGAACAAGATCAACGTCACCATCGAGAACGGACGTATCACCGTCCGCGACAACGGCGGCATCCCGGTACGCAAGCACGACGGGGGGGAGTGGATCCCCGAGATGATCTTCAGCAACCTGAAGGCGGGCTCCAACTTCGACGACGATGAAGAGCGCCTGGTGGCAGGCACCAACGGTGTTGGCTCTACGCTGACCAACATCTTCAGCCTCGAGTTCACCGTCACCACCTGCGACAAGAGCAAGCTCTTCACGCAGACCTTCCGCGACAACATGAAGGACCGGGACGACCCCGTAGTGACCGCCAAGCGCGGACGGGGCTTCACCGAGATCAGCTACGTGCCGGACCTCAAGCGGTTCGCCATGACCGAGATCGACGAGGACCACGCAGACCTGCTCAGGAAGCGCTGCGTAGAGATCGCGGCTTGCAACCCTGGCCTGCGCGTGACCTTCAACGACGAGGTGTACGAGTTCAGCTCCTTTGAGGAGTATTGCGCCCTACACGGTGCGACGGTTTGCTACCAACAGGACAAGCGCTGGCGCGTTGCAGTGGCACCTTCCGACGGCTCCTTCAGCCAGGTGAGCTTCGTGAACGGGGTGGAGACCTCGGATGGCGGCACGCACATCGACTACGTCATCTACCAGATCATCGATTGGCTCCGCGAGAAGGTGAAGAAGAAGTACAAGCTTCAGCTACGCCCAGCCGAGCTCAAGAACCATTTCCGCATCCTCGTTGAGTGCTCCGTAGTGAACCCAGTGTTCAGCTCGCAGACCAAGGAGAAGCTCATCACCACCGAGCGGGAGTTTGGCTCCAAGTTCAAGGTGAGCGATGCGGTGATGAAGGCGGTGTTCGAAAGCGACATCGTACAGAACATCCTCGATTGGGCTCAGCAGAAGGCACAAGCCGAGGAGCGCAAGAAGCTCCGCACGCTGAACAAGCAAATCGGCAAGGGCAAGGTGCTCAAGCTGATCGACGCCAAGGCTCGTGTAGGACGCGACCGCTGCTCACTGGCTCTGTTTGAGGGCGACAGTGCCTCCGGTGCCTTCCGCAAGTTCAGGGAGCCCGCCTTCCAAGGTGCCTTCCCGTTGCGCGGCAAGTTCATCAACGTGGCCGAGCTGACCCCCACGCGGACCATTCAGAACCGCGAGGTACGGGACCTGCTCGTAGCCATTGGCCTCAAGATGGGGGAGCCGCCCACCAACCTCCGGTACGGACGTATCCTCATCTACGCGGACGCCGACCCTGACGGTGACTCCATCACCGGCCTGCTGCTCAACTTCTTCGGACGCTACTGGCCTGAGTTGCTCGAGCAGAAGCGCATTTGGCGGGTACAGACCCCGCTGGTTGTGTGCAAGAAGGGCGCGCAGAAGCTGTGGTTCTACACACCGACCGAGTTTGAGGCTTGGAAGGCGAAGGAGCGCTCCCTATCCAAGTGGGACATCGCCTACAAGAAGGGCCTCGCTGCTTTGGAAGATGATGAGTACCGCGAGATCATTCAGAATCCTCGCATGTTTGCTCTGACTCCTGGCCCTGACCTGCGTCGAGTACTTGACTGCTGGTTTGGTAAGGACCCGGCAGGACGCAAGATTGCCATCCTACCCCCCGAGGACACCGATGCCCCCGAGTAGAAAAGCAGCTCAGACGACCCGCACCGCCGACAGCTTCTTCGGCGACGAGTACCTCGCCTACGCCGTCTACACCATTGAGAACAGGGCCATCCCGTCCTACATCGATGGCTTCAAGCCTTCCCAGCGCAAGATCGCCTTCGCGGCGAACCACCTCTGGCGCGGCGGAAAAGGCAAGGCGATGAAGGTGTTCCAGCTCGGCGGACAGGCTGCGGCCCTGAGCTTCTTCCACCACGGCTCGCTGGACCAGACCATCATCGGCATGGTGCAGAGCCACAAGAACTCCCTACCCATCTTCCGAGGCATCGGACAGTTCGGCTCCCTACGCGCCCCCGAAGCAGGAGCACCTCGCTACGTTGGTGTAGCCTTCAACGATGTGTTCGGAATGCTCTACCGCGACTTCGAGCTCGTGGAATCGCAGTACGAGGAAGGCGAGCGGATTGAGCCCAAGTTCTTCCTGCCCATCATCCCCACGGTACTGCTCAACGGCACCTCGGGAATCGCGGTTGGCTTCTCCACCAAGATCCTCAACCGCCACCCGCTTGACCTGATCGACGCCTGTGAAGAGGTGGTGAAGACCGGGGAGTGCCGCAATGCCCTCCACCCTTGGATGCTTGACTTCCACGGCTCCGTGACGCCCGTGAAGGACACCGGACGTAGCTGGGCGTTCAACGGCGTCTACGAGGTGAAGAACACCACCACCGTCGTAGTGAGTGAGATCCCTCCGGGGTACACCTACGAGAAGTACGAGGCGGTGCTCGACGCTATGGTGGAGAAGGACGACCTGGTTTCCTACGAGGATGAATCAGCCGACCGCGTGAGCTACACCCTGAAGTTCAGGCGTAGAGACCTCGCGATCCTGACCAAGCCCGACCGACATGGGAACACGAAGTTGCCCGGCGTACTCAAGATGCGGCAGCAAGAGACCGAAAACATCACCACGCTGGACGAGACGCGTAGCCTGCGGGTGTTTGACACGGCCCAGGCGCTTGTTGAAGCCTTCGTGGCACTCCGCATGGGCTACTACATCAAGCGCAAGGAGCACATGCTCAGGCGGCTTGAGGTAGAGCTTAGAATTCTACGCAATCGCGCAGCTTTCTGTAAGGCCGTCATCGAGGGACGCGTGACCGTGGCGAACACCGCCAAGGCCGACCTTGAGGAGCAGATCAAGACCGAGGGCATCAGCACCCTGAAGGGTAGCTACGACTACCTGCTGACCATGCCGATCTACTCCCTGACGCTCGAGAAGTACAACGCGCTGGTGAAGCGTGTTGCCGACAAGGAAGCGGAGCGAGACATCATCAAGGAGACCACTCCGACGGCGATGTACCTGACCGACCTCCGTGAGCTCCGCAAGAGCCTCAAGAAGGTTGTACCGCCCGCGCCTCCCAACAAGCGCCTCCCACGCAAGGCGGCTCCGAAGCCCGTCCAGGCTCCCGAGCCTGTGGACGCTGGCACCGGAACCCTCGACGGGTTGTTCGAGTAGACCGCACTTCGCACTTCCCCACGGTGTTAGATGCATTGTGGGAAACCTAAGTGCGGGTCGCGAACCTCACCCGTGGTGAACCACTGTCTCATAAACTTCTTGTAGGAGAATTGGTTCATCCGCCTGGCTTTTAACCAGGAGAATGTGGGTTCGAGTCCCACCAAGGAACGCCTGTAGGATAATAGTAATCTGCCCGACCTTGAATCGGGAGAACCTGGTGCAATCCCAGGCAGGCATAAGCCCCTCATGCGTGGGCGAGACAAGAGGCTCGTTGGTGCCTCGATCCTAATAGAATTAGGATCGAGTATGTGGTTCGATTCCCGTAGAGACTCGCAGACCCAGGAGGGTCAGATGAAAGCTACCCACACCGCTATCACCCTCTGCAGTGGATGCAGCGCGAAGCTCACCTACGAGCCCTCCGACGTCATTCTGGATGACACCGGCCACACACATCCGGAGAGCGTCAAGTGCCCGGACTGCGGAACCCGACAGAAGGTTGAGGTGCCCGCCATGTGGACACGTCTGCTCTACCCGGCCCACTCATAGTCCGTTTGTACCTGCGGGCAGAGGAAGCCGGGAGGTACGCATGAACAGGGTCCTACTCACAGCAGAGCACGGCGGACTTGACGAGTCCTTTGAAGTGTACGTCGACGGTGTCCTTGTAGGGAGCGAGTTCCCTTGCAACGTGCCTGACGCCTGGGAGATCCAGGTAGACACCGCCATGCCTTCGGACCTGAAGCTCAAGGTGGAAGCCTGGTTCGAGTCCAACGAGGCCATGTTCAACGGCGCGACCGCCATTTTCCACTCTGAGAACAATGAGTGGGAGATCGTTGTTCCCCACCACCTCGGACAGAGGCGTTGGAGGTAGCATGAACATCGTATCCAGACTGAGCCGCTTGGCAGACAACATCCGGACTCAGATCCGAGAGGCGGGCAACCCGCGCGAGTGGAGCTGGGACCTCAACGGCGTACCTGGGCAGCCCACGCTGTATCTCGAGAACGTTGAGATCTTCATGCACGCCAAGCAGGCCGACCGATACTTCTCCGAGCGCGGCTCCGTTGGGTGGGAGGACAGGGGTGACTACAAGGGCTGGAACGACTACGGTCCGTTCGGCATCCTTCTTTCCACTGACGATGGCAGCTTTGAGCTTGGCGCGCGTGGCGAACTCAAGCCCACCCACGCGCAGGAAGCATCCCACCATCCCTTCCGCTCCTTCGAGGTAGCTGTGGCCGCTGTTGCCGCTGCACTGGAAGCTCGCACGCAGCTACTTGGATGAACTTCTCGCTCCTCTCCTGATTCCCTCCCTAAGCTGTCTGGCAGACACTACATAGAAGTGCTCAAACCTGACATCCGGAGGAACCGGTATGAGGTTTCTGAGAGCCGCTGCCTTGACAGCCATATTGCTGGTTTCGACGTCCTTCATGGGGTCAAGTCCCGCTCCACACCACTCCGGACATTCGGAGATGAGTCGTGTTGAGCTTGCGGCTTGGAACTCCTCAGTGACCGTGTGGAACGGCAAGGGCTACGGATCGGGGACCTACGTCACCTATGAGGGCTGGCCCATGGTTCTGACTGCCTACCATGTAATCGCCAACACCCCACTGTCCCTCATCCGGACGGACGACGTTGCGGTGACGCCTGCGATCCCTGTCTACACGGACCCCGATAACGACCTGGCGCTTCTACTCCTCCCCGCTGAGCTTTCTGGGCGAATTCCGGTACCCTTCGGACCGCGCCGCGTGAGCACGATGGACGTAGGGGAGGCCACGATCTCAGTGAGCAGCCCGAACGCCAACTCCCGCCTTCTACTCAACGGGCGCGTCGCTGGGTACAACGGCACCCGGAACATGTGGGTCCACGGGCTGACCTGGTTTGGTGCGAGTGGGTCTGCGCTGTTCGACAAGCGCGGCAGGTTCATTGGGCTGTTGAGTGGCATGGACCACGCCCTCGGACTGAACGAGCCGATGGAGAACCTCATTGTGGTAGAGCCCATCGAGATCGATTGGGACGTCCTTTTCCGCCTCGCAACCTCAAAACCTTCTGAGGTACTCTCTAACGAACAGGGCCTGCCGGTTGTTGAAGAGACTGTGGAGGCAGCAAAGCCGTGACGTACACCTTGGACCAACTTCAACCCCGCTAAGTAGAGCCCCGTGAGGGCTCCTTGTTGGGGCGTGTTCCAATGGTAGGATGTCGGTCTTTGAAACCGAACAGTGCAGGTTCGAATCCTGCCGCCCCAGCCAACTCCCTCTGAATACCCTTTGGTGACCTGAGCCGTGCGGCTATGTTGTTCAGCATGAATTTCTTCATTCTCAACGACCGCAAGCCCGCCAACGCTCACCCGAGCATCAACTACACGGGTCGACTCCTCTTCTACCCGTTGTCCGATCCGATGGCTCCATTTGGCCTCGGTCTGATTCGCATGTCAAGAGTTCTTCGAGGCGTATATCGCAGCGTCCCCTTCCTCGGAAGGACCACTTTCGGCTGCACTCTGTTCGGCCTGGACTTCTCGCTCACCTACTGATCCTCTGAGTTCCATCGGCGTAGACACGTTGATGTGGTAGCTCGGAGATTCCATGATCTACATCTTGTGCGACAACGCACTTCAAATGCACCCTTTCTACAAGCTCGCCAATCCTGTGCGTGACTTGGTAGAGCGTGAAGGTGTGACCTGCGTAGGTGTAGAGACCTACACCGAGATGAAGTTCACCTCCGGTTGGGAATCCCGTGAGCACTGCGACCCGCCCGAGTTCAAGAGCGGCGACCGCCTGATCATCATCACGGACGGCTTGGGTGAGTTCCACAAGAACGGCACCATGGGCACCTGGATGAAGAGCCTCCCCGAGGGAGTGTTCGTAGCCATATGGGCATCCGTTTGGGAGCTCACAGGCGGTCTGCGAGAGACCCCGATGCGCTGGCGTACCGAGAAGGTGGCCTATGACGGCACCTTGAACGACGGACGTGAAGCGGTGCTCTGCTCCGGTATCACCTGCCTTGAGGACATCGAGCGCTTCATGGCGTATGCCGATGGCACCCTGGAGAACTACCCGCTCACCGAGGAGCGGACGACCTCGTACACCGAGGATCTCAGTAGCTACACGCCAGAGCAGATTGCTGACTGGACGGAGGAGCTGGGGCACGCACCCACAACATTCGACCTCACCGAAACATCGACCCACACCGCCTACCTCTACGCGAACATGCTGGTGCCTATCGGACCCGCCATCCCGAGCGCTACGAGTACCGCGAACAGCGGGTTCCGTATCCGTCGTAGAGCCAACGCTCAGCGGTGGAAGGACCTCGTGAAGGAGATGAACATCCCCAACAGCTTCACTTTCCTCGAGAGCGCTCGCCGCTCCCTGATGGGAATGAACTACATGAGCAGTACCTACCAGCCAAGCGAGGAGGCCCGGTTTATTGTGAAGCTGCTCGCATCCATCCCCTTGGAGGAGTACACCGTAGACGACATCCTCCGGGCGTGTGAGGTGGCAGGATTCACTCCCGAGCATCCTCAGAGCATTGCGGCAGCACTCTGCAAGGGCTTCTTCCGACGCACTGAGGGGAACCGTTTTGCATGGAAGCGCGAGGAATGGCGACTGGCGGTGGTGCATCAGACCAGGGCATTCCACCCTACCGTCCGTGCCGACTTCATTGCTCGCCCGCCCAGGCCCGTTGCAGACAGGCTTCTGGGAGATGTGAACACCTGGGCTACCACCTACCTCGAGCACTGCGAGCTTGGCATCCAATACGACCCCGCTGCTCTCCGGCGCGAGAAGCGGGATGAGTGGCAGGCTGAGCAGCAGCCCGAGGTCGACGCTGAAAGGGAATCGCGGAAAGCCACGAAGTAATTCACAAACACTCTGAGTTCTACGTGCCTCTCTACGTTAGTAGGACAGCACGGAGAGCCTGATGTGGAACGTACCCGACGACTGGAACAGCTACTACACCACCTGCGGGAACGGCCATCGTTACCACATGAGTGAAGGCGGCTGCGGTGCCTGTGACGAGGAAGAAGAGGACGAGCTCGAGAGCCTCCCTGACTGCCAGTGCGGCAACTGCGACTGGGAGCGTGTTGACGACGGCTTCGAGTGCGGCTCTTGCAACACCGGCCCTGCCGAGACCACCAAGCGCACCAAGGCTACGCACAAGGCGCGCATCGCTCACGGCGACCACATCAAGCCGGGTGACTACTACATCCGCGAAGTGAGCATGGGCTACTACCCCAACGGAGCCCGCTTCCTGGTGGTGCGTAAGATTCGCACCCGCGCCCCGGCACCGACCCCCGTGATGTACGAGGACGACATCCCGTTTTAGAGATGAGGGCCTCGCACTTCGCGGGGCTTTCGCTCGTCTAAGAGACATGTTTACACTCGACGACGATCAACTGACCAAGCTCGAGGCATGGCGCGTGGAGCAGGACCTCAAGGCAGCTACGCAGCAGAGAGCTGCTCGCGAGGCTGCCGGTGGACCACCTCGCCCTGACTCCATGTATCCGAACTACGGTGCCATCGGTGGCGCGTACACCTTCAGCTTCACGCCAACCGGGCTGGGGGTTGTGGTGACGGTGAAGAACGGCGTCACCAAGGACGAGATCGACCTTTCCGAGTATTCGAACTGGTAGTGTTTAACTTCTACACGGTTTCCGTGTTATAGGAGACAGAGGGCGAAAGCCTACTCTTTGACATTTTGGGGGTGCCCCGGCTTCGACGGGGTGCTTGATGATGAGTAAGCGTTGCAGGTATGGGACCCACCTACGGACCCACAATCAAAGTCAACCGACGAATCTGATTACATGCCCATGCGCGCCCACGGGTGATCGCATGAGCGCCAGGACTACGTGAGCCTGGCTGCGCGATGGAGGGAGAATGCATCACTCCGCTTTTGCGTACTATCGACGGTGCCGACAGCTTCACAGTGTGGCTACTGACTGTGAAGTGGAGTTTATCTGAGACGGCTTCCCGGTGAAAAGTAACCTGGGACACGATGGCACTGTGAATGTGCCAAGGCAACGAACGTTATGAATAGGAAAGCATTCCACACGCGGGTTCGATTCCCGCCACCTCCACCAAGGCTACGCTGGTAGCCTAAGCCTGGCTCGACCAGGACAAACGGGACTCAGTCCCGCCAGCACTGATGGCCCTCAAGACCGGCGTTGTAAAACTCTGACTGTTGGGGGCCATCTCCCGTCTGAGCATTGGTGAGTCTTTTGTTGTTGGCGACTCGCGGAGGTTCGAATCCTTCGGCTCGGCCCAGCCCTATCCCCTCCTCCGTCCAGCGGTCGGACAGTCCGATACGGAGGAACGGCTCGTAGGTGCCGCGCTGCCTCACTTCGCTATTTAGAGGTGGGGGTCGCCGCCCTGCCATTGCGGGAAATCTCAAGGGTGTCAGCCCTGAAGGATGCCTGGGTGTAAAACTGCTGACCGAAGAGCTGGATGGGTAAGAGCTCATGCGGGGTGATAGCCCTACTCCCCGCACTCAACTTCATAGTGAGTCATCTTGTTGGACGAAGTATCCCCACAGTGGATGGAGCGATAGTGAATACCTACGATGTATGGATGGAAGGCTTTCGAGCGACCGGCAACGAGTCCCGCGCCAGTAAGGTGGGACAAGCCGATGGCACCTCCTTTGAGGAAGCCTGCAAGACCCTGCTCACCGACGGCCACAGCATGAGCAACCTCTACGACCCCAACCGGAACACTGTGTGGGGTTGTCGCCTGTTCCGCACCGAGGGCGAAGCCCGCGCTTCGTTCGGGTGATGGGCTGGTTCTTTGCCACTCTCGCCCTGTGCATTGTGGGCTGGTTAGTGAAGCCGTGGTTCCTCCGCTACCTCGCCAAGCGAAAGCGAAGTCAACTCAAGGACAAGCCGTGGAAGGACCATCCGCGCTACATCGCTGACCCCGGAGGTCTCTTTGGAGCTCCACCTCGGCTTCAGTGCGTGGCGTGTGACAAGAACGACTGGGAGTTGTTCTACGGCCACTGCGGCAAGTGCGCAGATGCGAACAGCATCCCTCGCAAGGGGCTCGAGCCTCAAGACTTTCATGACCAGATGGGGAAGGGACTGCCCGCAGTTTCTTCCGCCTTCAAGGAGTAGCGATGCCAGCAGTGGATCTTCCCCTCAAGAAGGGCGACAAAGTAGAGTACGGCACTACCCTCGGAGGCCTCTCTGGTGGCAGTTGCCGTGTGAGCGAGAAAACAGTCAGCACCGTCGATGATGTGGCGGACCGGGTGTACTTCACGGATGGTTCCAGCTACAACCACCGAGAGAACCCCGGCATGACACTCAGGCTTGTGAGGCCTGCATGAAAGAACCTTATGCGGGTTCGAATCCCGCCAGGGCTCGGTGAAAATCCGTGCTCCCCACATGAGAGGGTGAAGTCCCTGAGCGCTCGATGGAACGGGCACCTGACGAGAGCGAGGATGAAAGTCCTCGCTTTTTTCAGTCCGGGCTGCACTATCTCGCCGTAGTGCCCGTTGAAGGTGGTGAAGGTACGGGTTCGAGTCCCGTCGCATAATCGCTGCCCCTCATGAGCGGGCATTTAGCGCGCGTAGCTCAAATGGTAGAGCATCAAAAACTACGGCGAGGCGGGAGCGATATCTCCCGCCTTCGCTATTCTGAGAACTTCTTGACCCCGCGTTTAACTTCCGACACCCTCTCGGTGTATAAGGACATGAACCCCGCTACTGGAGGCCAACATGGCAAAGCTCAAGATGCCCCGAGGCGTGCGAACGTACTCAGCAGATGAGTCTCTTCAGCGGAGGTTGCTTCACGCAGCGAGTTGAAGCCTGGCTACAGGCTTGGGGCTACCGCTACGTTGAGGTGCCCTCGCTGGTTGATACTCAGATGTTCCGCTCGTGTACTGAAGGTACCGAGAACCGGATGTTTGAAGTGGATCGTGGCGTCAGCCTGATCCCCGAAGTGACCAACTACATCCGTACCGTAGGCGCTCAGCGTCTTGGCGCAGCGAAGGTGTACTACGTTGCACGCTGCTTCCGTAACGAGACCACCACTGATTCTGAGCGGCTCCGTGAGTTCACTCAGATTGGCGTTGAGTACCTCGGCCAGAACGCTTTGGACTGCTGCAAGGTAGTACGCCGCGACGTGATCAAGCTCTTCAAGGACCTGCTCCCTGACGAAGCCTGGACGCTCGATGACGGCGCAGAGCGCGGGTTGAACCTCTACGACGACAGCGGCAAGACGTTTGAAGTGACGGGTACCGCGACACGCAAGCAACTGCTCGGCGGTGGACCCTACAAGGGTGGCGCTGGATGGGCGCTGGGGCTTGAGAGGTTGATGCTCGCTATGGAGTGAGCGATTTGTGGGGCTGAAGCATTGACGGCGATGTGCCAGGCTGTGACTCTGGAGAATCGGGTTCGAATCCCGCCAGCCCTACCAACTAATCCTCAAAGAGCAGCGACAGGCGCTCCCGCTCCCGTGTAGAGGGGCGGATCTTCAAAGCGGCGACGATGTCGAACCAGTGCTCTTTGGGGATCTTGATCGAGATCTCCCTCTCGTCCCAGATGCCTCTGATGTGCATCACCTCCTGATACTCGCGACGTGCGATCTTCGCCCAGCCAAAGGCCATCATCCGGTCGGTGGACTCGTGGCGGTAGTGCTGCCAGTCCAGGTTGAACTCGGACGTGTAGTCGCAGATCTGGCACCACTCTTCCCACTCGAACTCCATCCTGATCTCTTCGTTCCGTCCCCTCTTGGCGACGTAGATCGTTATACGATGGAGCGGCTTCAGCACATGGGACCAGACCCACCTCCGGCCAATGCGGTCGGGTAGTGTCGGGTCGTGCCAGGTGTAGGTACTCATAGTGAATACAACACCATTTGTCTGAGTTTCAGGTTACTGAACACGTTGATACAGTAAGGAGATAGACATGATCCGCATCGGCCACATGAGCGACCTGCACGGCGACCTGCGCGAGTTTTTCGCGAGTGTTGACGTTCCCGACGTGTGGATCGTGAGCGGTGACTTCTTCCCGAACAACTCTGACCGCGCCGTCAACCAGGTTGGGTTCCAGGAGAACTGGGTACGCCACATCATCGACCGCATCATTGCTCGCTTCGCTGGCAAGCCGGTGCTGTGGGTTGGTGGCAACCACGACTTCATCTGCCTCGTTGAGGAGATCCTGCGCCACACGCCTGACTACCCTGCGTACAAGGTGACGCCTGACGGTGTTGAGGTGAACGGTATCCGCTTCGCCGGGTTCCGCGAGATCAACTACATCCGAGGTGAGTGGGCCGGAGAGACGGACCCGGACATGATCCGCCCCATTGTGGAGCAGACGTTCACGGTTGGGGATCCTCAGATCCTCATCACGCACGCGCCGCCCGCTGGGATCATGTGTGACTCGGGAAACTGGAAGTTTCACTACGGCGTGACGTCCCTGATGACGTGGCTGGAGCGCCGCCAGCATCAGGTTGTGGCGCACTTCTTCGGACACGCGCACGCCGGAAACGGGCAGCGGGAGGAGATGGGTATCCGCTTCTTCAACGGCTCCAACCACGTTCGCTTCCACGACGTCGAGGTATAGCTCGAAGCCTGAACGGTGCCTCCATAGTGTAGAAGGGGAGACCCTAACTATGGAGGCATCCCTCATGGCTCAGCCAGGTGTGGACACTACAATCGAGGACATTAGTCCTGCCCTCGCTACTGAATACCTGAAGCTCAACCCCAACAACCGGAAACTGAACCGGGGAAGGGCGCTCGACTACGCGGAGATCCTCAAGCGCGGTGAGTGGGAGCTCAATGGCGAGTCCATCATCTTTGACACGGTGGGCAACCTCATGGACGGGCAGCACCGTCTACTCGCGGTTCAGCTCTCCGGCGTGAACATGAAGACGGTGGTCGTGCGGGGCGTCGACCGTGACTCGATGGCGACACTGAACACGGGGCGCAAGCGCACCCTCGGTGACAACCTTCGAATCGGTGGAGTGAACCTCCCCACCAAAACCGCCGCGCTCTTGAGGTGGCGGTTCAAGATTCACGAAGGCCCCGTCTGGATCAGGGGCTCCATGGTCCCCACGCACAGCCAGGCACTCAGCATGTTGGGCACCCTGGGCGGTAGCGTGTCGCACACCATGTCCATTGTGTACTCCCGCCCCAACGAGCGCCTCCTCGGCATGATGGGACCCCTGACGGGACTGCACAACATCGTCTACGCCTCCTACGGAGATCAGGCAGACTCCTTCTTCCAGCAGCTCGCTACCGGTGCCAACCTTCGGGAGGGAAACCCGACTTACCTTCTTCGTGAGAAGTTGATTCGCGAGAAGATGAAGCGAGAGCGCGTTAGAGAGTGGGTGAGGTTGGCGTACACCGTGAAGGCATGGAACGCGTTCATCACACGGAAGCCCATCCGCGTGCTTCGACTCCACAAGGACGAGAAGTTCCCCGACATCGTCGGTGGCCCTGATTGGGGCCACAAGACCCGATAAGAACCAAAGGAAATACAGATGCCAGCTAAGGAAATCAAGTACAGCCAGGACGCACGTTCGCTCATCCTCAAGGGTGTCGACGTGCTGGCTGATACGGTCAAAGTGACCCTCGGACCCAAGGGGCGCAACGTCGTCATCCAGAAGGCATACGGCTCCCCCACGATCACCAAGGACGGCGTCACCGTCGCCAAGGAGATCGAGCTCGAAGACATCTTCGAGAACATGGGTGCGCAGATGGTGAAGGAGGTTGCAAGCCGCACCTCCGACGTAGCCGGAGACGGCACCACGACCGCCACTGTGCTCGCACAGGCCATCTACTCGGAGGGCTACAAGCTCGTTGCCGCAGGACACGATCCCATGGCTCTGAAGCGTGGTATCGACATGGCGGTTGAGGCCGTCAGCTTCAGCCTTGAGGAGCAGAGCCGCCCGGTGCGTGACACGAGCGAGATCGCTCAGGTTGGTGTGGTGAGCTCCAACGGCGACACCGAGATCGGACAGACCATTGCGGACGCAATGGATCAGGTAGGCAACAACGGCGTCATCACGGTGGAGGAAGCTGGTGGCCGCGCTACTGAGCTCGACATCGTGGAGGGAATGCAGTTCGACCGTGGCTACCTGAGCCCGTACCTCGTGACCGACCAGGAGCGCATGACGGCGGTGTTCGACAACCCGCTGATCATCGTGAAGGAGAAGAAGTTCAGCACCGTCAACGACATCGTTCCGCTGCTCGAGCTGGCCTCCAAGCTGGGACGGCCCATCGTGATCATCGCCGAAGACGTTGAGGGTGATGCTCTCAAGGTGCTGGTGATGAACAAGATGCGTGGCGCATTGCAGGCGGTGGCCGTGAAGGCTCCTGGCTTCGGTGAGCGACGTACCGCCATGGGACAGGACATCGCTATCGCGGTGGGTGGCGTCTACCTCTCCGACGTTCTGAACATCGACGTGAGCACGCTCGTACCCGAGCAGTTCGGTGGTGCCTCCCGCGTGGAGGTGACCAAGGACAGCACCACGATCATCCAGGGGCACGGTTCGACCGAAGATGTTCAGGCCCGCATCGGACAGATCGGCGCACTGCTCGAGACCACGGGTTCCGAGTACGAGCGTGAGAAGCTTCAGGAGCGACAGGCCCGGCTCTCGGGCGGTGTTGCCGTCATCAAGGTTGGCGCTGTGACCGAAGTGGAGATGAAGGAGAAGAAGGCCCGCGTCGAGGACGCACTGCACGCTACCCGCGCCGCAGTTGAGATGGGAATTCTGCCGGGTGGTGGCGTAGCCCTGCTCCGCGCCTCTCAGACCCTGGTTCCCGGCTACGAGTTCGAGCCCGACTGGGACCTCGAGACCGACGAGGCTGCAGGTGTGAGCATCATCCGCCGCGCCTGTGAGGCACCGCTCCGCACCATCGTGACGAACGCGGGTGGAAGCCCTGACGTTGTGGTGGCGAAGGTGCTCGAAGGTGAGGGCAGCTACGGCTACAACGCCCGCACCAGCGAGTACGGCGACCTCCTGACGATGGGAGTTCTCGATCCGACCAAGGTGACCCTGAGCGCACTCCAGAATGCGGCCTCCGTATCCGGACTGCTCCTGACCACCGAGGCCATGATCGGACTTCTGCCAACTCCGGAGCCCCTGCCCAATGGCTTCCCCCAGTAGCAGAGCGGATCTTCTCCCCTCCTCGCCGTTCACCGCACTGGCAGACTTGATATCTGCGCGGCGGGCGGCTGGAGATGAGATCATCCCGCTTCACATTGGTGACACCTACCTCGACCCGCCTGTCAACGGCGTGGTCGGGTGCGGTGAGGGCCACAACCGCTACACGGCGGCTACCGGCGAGCCAAGCCTTGTCAGCGCCCTGGAAGCGCGCGAGGGGCGTGCTGTGCTTCCTACTGCGGGAGCAACCGGTGGCGTAGCCCTGGCTGTGCGCATCGTCGCTGAACCCGGTGACCGAATCCTTGTCATGGCCCCGTACTGGCCTCTGGTACGTGGCATCTGTCAAGCCGCTCAAGTCACTCCGCTTGAGATGCCTTGCTACGGGCTCTATGGGCCTGCCGTACTGGCATCCATCGAAGCGGTGCTCAAGACCGACCCCGGCATCAAAGCGGTGTACGTGTCCAGTCCGAGCAATCCGACCGGGCTGGTACTGCCCCCGTCCTTCCTTGACGGGCTTGCCGGGATCTGCACCAAGTACGACCGCTGGATCATCTCGGACGAGACCTACGCTGAGTACGTCTACAAGGGACGCCATTTCAGCCCACGCCTCAAGCACCGCGACACCATCACGGTCAACTCCTTCTCCAAGATGTACGGGTTGGCCGGGCACCGCGTTGGTTGGATCACTGGGCCGAAAGCCGCGCTCAAGGCGGCACTGAAGTTCAGCGCGAACCTCTGGTACACGCCCCCGACTGTAGGACAGCGGGTATGTGCTCAAGCTCTTGAGAACACCTCTTGGATTCCCAAGGCACGGGCTCAGTACCGACGAACAGGTATCGAAGCCGCCAAGATTGTTGGCGCGGCGGAACCGGAGGGCTCACAGTTCCTCTGGGTCGACCTGAAGACGGGCGCGGACAGCAAGGTACGGCAACTTCTACAGGAAGGAGTCCTGGTGACTCCGGGCGCAGCCTTCGGGGAAGGGTTCGAGCAGTACATTCGAGTGTGCTACACCTCTGCCCCTCCTGATGTTGTCCTGGGAGCCATACGCACCATAGCCTCGGTAGCTCAGGAAACGTGACCTGACGGTCGAGGTTGTTCAGAGAGACAAATGCCCGACTACTACGACAACCTGGAAGTACTCCCCGCAGCGAGCCCTGAAGTGGTTTCGGCTGCTGGCGCAGCACTCATCGCCAAGCACGGCGACTCCCGTGAGGGCAGACTCGTAGAGGAAGCCCTCCGCACCTTGGGAGACCCCACCTTGCGGGCCGGTTATGACACCGACCGACTGAACATCACCGGCAAGGTGGTTGGGCAGTACCGCATTGAGGACAGGATCGCGGAGGGCGGGTTCGGCAAGACCTACCGTGGCACTCACCTCCTGACGAACGAGCCGGTGTGCATCAAGCACTGCTCGCAGATCTCCCCTTCAGCCGCGACCATCCTCATTGAGGAAGCGAAGGCTATGTGGGACCTACGGCACTTCGCCATCCCCTGCGTCCGTGACATCCTCAGGCTCCCTGATGGAAGCCTTGCGATGGTGATGAGCTACATCCCCGGACCCACCCTCGACGAGATCGTGCTCGCCTACGCCGCAAGAGGCGAACGGCTCGAGCCTGAGAATGTGGCGTGGATCATGGAGCGCATCCTCAACGTGCTCAGCTACATGCACCGACACGGCGTTGTGCATGGGGACATCAAGCCGCAGAACATCATCATCCAGCCCGAGAGCCACACGGTTGTTCTGGTGGACTTCGGCCTCGCTGCCGTCAAGCCTGACCAGAACACTGGGGCACGCGGCTACACCGACCTGTTCGCACCACCCGAGCAGATGCGCCGTGAGCCCTTGCTCCCGCAATCTGACTTCTACAGCCTGGGCATGACGGCGTTCTACACGCTGAATGCGGGCAACCGAGACCGTATCGAACGTGACGAGGTTCCTGCTGACGTGCCTGAAGCCATGTGCTTCTACCTTCGCAGGTTGGTTGTGCGGGAAGTTTTGAGACGCCCGAACTGGAGAGGCGGCAGCTACATGACCGCCATCCGACGAATGCGGGAGGAAGCCTTCGGGCGTGCCTCCTCCGGCATGATAGACATCCGACTCTAAGGAAAAGGAACACACCATGTCAGAAGACTACGACTACAACCCCGGTGCCTGGAAAGGCCACGACTTCAGCTCTGCCAGGAAGACCTACGACGCCCATGCGGGACGTAGCTACGCCAAGGCTCAGACCTCCGGCGTGACGGCTGCCGACATGGTTGCCGAAAGCCTCCACACCGACAGCGAGAACCCGCTGGTGGTGATGGTGGACGTGACCGGTTCCATGGGACGCTGGCCCGCGACCATGTTCTCCAAGATGCCGTACCTCGAGATCGAAGGGAAGGAGTACCTCGGCGACGACATGGAGATCTCCTTCGGTGCCATCGGCGACCACAAGACGGGCAGCAAGTACCCCGTCCAGACGGCCCCGTTCACCAGCGGACTCGACCTTGCCAAGCAGCTTGAGTGGCTGGTGGTTGAAGGCGGTGGTGGAGCCAACCAGCAGGAGAGCTACCTCGCCGGAGCGCTCTACTACGCCTCGAACTGCGAGATGCCAAACGCAACGCGCAAGCCCCTCTTCGTGTTCGTGGCTGACGAGAGCCCCTACGACAGCATCTCGGTTGCAGACGCCAAGCGCGTTTCCAAGGTGGACATCGCCCGATCCATGACCGCCAAGCAGGTGTTCGCACTCCTCCAGGAGAAGTTCAGCGTCTACCTCGTCTACAAGAGCTACTCCCCCGCGAGCCGCGCTACGTGGGCAAGCCTCATCGGTGAGGACCACATCGCAGACCTGGATGACGCCGACCGAGTGGTGGACGTCATCTTCGGCATCATGGCGAAGGAAACCGGGCGCGTTGGCTACTACCGTGACGAGATCACGGGGCGGCAGACGGCAGCCCAGGTGGACACCGCGTACCGAGCGCTGCACACCATCCACGCTGCGGACCCCCGACTCGACCTCCTCATGGATGGTCAGAGCCGGATGCATGTTGCCGACGATGATGCAACCCCTTCAACGGATCTGATCTGATGGAAAACCATGGCGTGTTCGACCGGCTGTTTGGCCGCTATCGGACCAGCGGATACGGGAAGGCTCCCAAGCTGCTCGTGACCCTCTGCCCCACCTTCGGCCACTTCGACAAGTTCGCGAGTGACACGAGGTTGGCTGGCATCCGGTTGAACAGCGCCATGCTCACTCCGGAGGAAGTGACCGACGAATTGGCAGTAGCAGCCGCCAAGGACTACCCTGTCGACCTCTACTTCGATGTGAAGGGGCGGCAGATGCGGGTAGAAGAGGTGCTCCCCAACGAGGACTACCTTGACATCCGCTTGAACCATCCCATCAAGTGCGACACACCTACGCTGGTTCTCTTCAAGGCAGGCGGCGACAGGGCGGTTGTAGGACGCCTCCTCGAAGGAGGGCGCAGGCTCCAGTTCAGCCACAACCCGGAGTTCAACGTCAAGATGGGGGAAAGCCTCCACATCCGGAACGCCAACCTCGAGATCCTCGCCAAGCCCCTGTTCAGCGACTTTGAGATGAGGCGCATCGAGGCAGCAAAGGCGGGCGGGGTGAACCGCTGGTTCCTCAGCTACGTGGAAGCACAAGCCGACCTGGACGAGTTCCGCGAGATCGTGGGCGACGACGAGGTGCTGCTCAAGATTGAGAGCAAGGCCGGACTTCGGTTCATTCAGGAGGAGTTCAAGAAGGATGACAAGACGCGCCTTGTGGCTGCTTGCGGCGACCTCTACATCGAACTCGACATGCCCCACGAGATCCTCCCGGCCATGCGGACGATCATCGACGCCGACCCGGACGCTATTGCGGGTAGCCGAATGCTCCTCTCCATCGTGAAGGACCCTGTGCCTTCCTACGCTGACCTCGCGCAGCTTGCCTGGATCCAGAACATCGGCTTCAACACCTTCATGCTCTGCGACGAGCTCTGCCTCAGCGATGAGCAGCTCAGCACCGCTGTGAACGTGTTCGACGCCTTCAAGACCACATTGAGGTGACGGTGGAGCGCCAACCGACCATCGCCCCCTACGGACCTGACACGGTACTCAGCAAGGGCGATGTCATCACGGTTGAGTACAAGGGAACCAAGTACATTTTCAAGGACATAGCAGACCTACTCAGTAGGCGAGCCGAAGTCCCCTTCCATGTGACAGAGATCGAGGCGTACCCCGGATACCCCCAGATCGCTGTAGGAGCAATGCCGTGATCCTCGCAACTGATGTGAAATACGATGAGCAGGAAGGTACCGCGCTCGTCGCTGGTGTCCTGTTCGAGAACTGGGGCGATGAAAAGCCTGTCCGAACCTACACGGTGACGGTCGACTCCATCGAGGAGTACGTGTCTGGAGAGTTCTACCGCCGCGAGTTGCCGTGCATGATTGCCCTGGTGGAGGCTGTCGAAGAGGTCATCGATCTCATTGTGGTGGACAGCTACGTTGACCTGGGTGACGACCATCCGGGCATGGGTCGCTACCTGTTCAACCATCTCAACGGTGCAGTACCTGTTGTGGGCGTAGCCAAGAGCCGCTTCCACGCCGCCAAGGGGATTGAGATCCTCCGTGGTGAGAGCACGAAGCCACTGCATGTGACGAGCGCTGGCTGTGACCTGCTCGACTCTGCCGAAAGCGTGCGCGCCATGCACGGTGAATTCAGGATGCCAACCCTGTTGAAGTTGGCCGACGCACTTACGAGAGGGAACGCATGAACAAGCCTGAAAAGCCCGTAGAGCCTTTGCGTTACGCCGAGGAGTATCTTCCGCGTTGGGCAGAGTCCTGGGCAGATGGCAAAGAGTCCATCAGCGTGAGCCTCGGCTCTTTGGACGAAGAGGACTTCGACGAGGAGTGGAACTTCGTCGACCCACTACGCGAACGGTTCTACCGTGAAGGCATGGACTTTGGCGACCAGGAGATCGAGTGGGTCAAGGATGAGGTTCGGAACGGCGACCGTGAGGGCGGGTTGCAGTCCATCACCGCCAAGACCTTCAGGGTATTCGCTGAGCTGTACGGCGTCGACGTTGAGACCGTGAGCTTCTCTGGCAACCCCCGAGCGTTTGCGGTGGAGTACTCCATGACGGGGTACGTCGTACACACGCGCGAGGAGATAGCCACAGCGGTAGAGGCCTCAAAGGCTCCACTCGCCGCATTCGAGGCCTCGAGGGTTCAGTGGCGCGCAGACATGGAGCAGTACGAGGAAGACCTGGCCGAGTACGAGCTCTGGAAGGTCAAGAGCCGTCGCGCCAAGAAGCAGGCAGACAGGGAACGCTGATCCTTTTGTAGTGCTCTCCCAGCAGGAGAGTACACATGCACATCACTGTCATTGGGACCGGCTACGTTGGTCTTGTCATGGGTGTTTGCCTTGCCTCAACAGGGCACCGCGTCACCTGCCTCGACATCAACCGCGCCAAGATTGACCTTCTGAACAGCGGTGGATGTCCCATCTACGAGCCAGGGTTGACCGACCTCATCGAGAGGCATCGAACCCGGCTCAGCTTCAAAGCCTTGGACGAGTACCCGGACTCCGACGTAGTTGTCGTAGCAGTCGGCACACCCTCCGGAGAGGACGGTTCGGCAGACCTCTCCGCTCTCTGGTCAGTAGCTACTTTCCTTGAGCAGCACGAGCCACGTCCAGTGGTCATCAAGAGCACCGTCCCCGTAGGCACAGCCGAGACCGTGGAGAACATCCTGGGCACACGCTTCGAGGTGATCTCCAACCCGGAGTTCATGCGGGAGGGGACAGCCATTGAGGACTTCCTCCACCCTGACCGCATTGTGGCTGGAGCACGTTCCCATCTCGGTCGCAAGGTCATTGAGACCATCTACAGGGGCATCGACGCACCACTCTTCTTCATGGGCAATGAGAGTGCAGAGCTGGTCAAGTACGCCGCCAACTGCCTCCTGGCGGTGAAGATCAGCTACGCGAACGAGATCGCCAACCTCTGTGAGCGTGTAGGAGCCGACATCATCGACGTCGTGGGCGCTACGGGGGCCGACAAGCGCATTGGTACGGCTTTCTTGGGTGCCGGGGTAGGCTATGGGGGCTCGTGCTTCCCAAAGGACGTCAGGGCGCTCATCCACATGGGTCAAGAGGCTGATGCGAATGCCTCCATCGTTGAAGCGGCGAACAAGGCCAACGAGTATCAGAAGCTGATCCTGCCGTGTAGGGTAGCAGAACGATTTCCGAGGCTCGAGGGTACGAAAATCGCACTGTGGGGCCTTGCTTTTAAGCCGGGCACTGACGACGTGCGTGAGTCCTCTGCGATGGTTGCAGTTCGATACCTTCGAGCTCGGGGTGCTACTGTCGTGGCCTACGATCCCCAAGCCACAGCAGACGTTGACCAAGTGACCGAAAGGCACGAGGCACTCAAGGACGCGGACGCACTGCTCCTATTCACGGAGTGGAGCGAGTTCCGAATTGTGGACTGGAGCAAGGTCAAGGGTCTAATGAGGACAGCCGTTGTGTTTGACGGCAGAAACCTCTGGGATCCAGAGACTGTGAGGAACCATGGCTTCGAGTACTACGGAATTGGGCGATCTGGCGGTGGAGTTGAAAGATTGGGTGGACGTGGACGGGGCTCAGTACGTACTGGGTCAGAACCTCGGAATCTTCCAGTCTGCTGACAACTTCCCTACCGATACCAAGTGGGTGTTCTGGTGCAACAACACTCTGGGCAACATGCTCTACGCACTGCTCCGCAAGCTCTCGGATGAGGGCGTTCTGTTGTACCGCACCGAGCCGGACATGCAGTTCAAGTGGAACACTGAGTACGATTGGCACGACGCCAAGGCACCGATTCCCGAAGAACCTGTCGAAAGCCTCTAACTCCTCAAGCTGATGAAGCGTTGAGTGGGTGGAGGACATAGATGGTCGACCACCGCTTTGAGAAATTCGCAACCGACGAGGCCACAGGCTGCTACGCCGTCATCGTTGGCGATGTGGTTGTCGGCTACGTGTTCCACGTCTTTGAGACCATCGAACGTCGCACGCCCGGAGCGCGGTACGTGAACGCCCGGTACACCTCGCAGACTGCCCGCTGGGGTTGGGCTCTGCCCGGTACCCGCTTGTGGATGCTGTACGGCAAGACCACGCGGAAAGAGGCAGTAGAAAACCTGCTCAGGGAGCAAGGCTGATGTACAAGGTTCGCAACGTCCAAGGCCAGTTCAGCAACGGCAAGACCGACTACACCATCTGGAAGGACAAGGGCGGCAAGGTGTGGGGATCCAAGCAAGCGATCGTCGGCCACCTCGCCTACCTCGCAGAGCTTCCGTCTCAGATGCGTCGCAAGTTCGCTGGCTGTGTGGTGGTTGAGTACTCCACGGACGGAGCTGCTCCGGTTGAGCACGACCTGATGACGTGGGTGCAGATCTACGTTGACCGTCGCGCCTCCAAGAAGAAGGACCAGAACTCCCGCAACATCAAGCTCGAGGTGGGCTACGCGATGGACGCCATCGAGAAGGCGAAGGCGAAGCTGCGCCGGGCGAAGAAGAAGTACGAAGAGCACTACGGCCACAAGTGGGAGGACCGCAATGAGTGAGACCATTTCTGACTTCATCTACGGATCGCCGTTAGATGTTGACGAGGTTCCTCGGGATCTTGTCGTCCGTCTACGGGAACTGATCGAGGCACAACCGGTCCGTGACTGGCGTTTGCCTGCGGTTCCCAGTTGGCATCACCCCTATGACCAAGGCACCGACTACTACTGGTTTGGGATGGAGGTGAGTGGGTCCTCTAACGGCTACAGCTCTGTACCCTCGGTACCTGACGGGATGTCGCTTCAGGTACAAGGGGCTTTCGACGCGCTACCTGAAGAGTACCGTACCATTCTCCCCGCACCAGCATTCTTGGTGCTGACACGAATTGATTGAGGCAGTGATGGGCAAGCGACTTAGCCAGGCAGACATGCGGATGATCCGCCGTGACACCGACATCTGCAACTCTCAGATCAAGCGGGACGGGGACGGTGACACCAAGTACGTCGACCTCCATCCGTGGGGTTGTGGGTGCTGCTTCACCATCGTCAAGACCCTCAAGCCTGCTCCCAAGCCCCCGGTACAGCTCGGACCCACGGACGCAGAGCGGTACGAGAGATATTTCGCGGGGTGAGTGATGTCGAGCAAGAAGAAGGCAGTCCGTAAAGCGTTCCGCGACGGTGTGTTCAAGCGCGACCGGCACAAGTGTCAGGTCTGCGGCAAGCAGTGGTCCAAAGAGGACTCTGAGCCCGCGTTGAGACGTCTCAACGCTCATCACATCACCGACAGGTCCCTGATGCCCAACGGCGGGTACACTCCGGCGAATGGAATCACTGTCTGCGAAGACCCATGTCACCTCCGGGTTGAGCAGTTCCACATCACTGGCGAAGCCGAAGAGGGCCTTGCCCCGGCTGATCTCTACGTGCTGGTCGGTAGCTCTCATGATCGAGCTGTCAGAGCCTCCACAAGGCTCTCATCATAGTCCATTTGTAGTCTGTTCGAGTGAGGGTTGATACACCCAACCCCTTGACGGAGATAGCAAATGGCTGACGAAACTACTGAAGGTGTGGCTGCGTTCCTGGGTAGCAAGGGTCTTGCCCAGCAGCTTGACAACGTGAACAGCATTGTGGGGTCCTTGGACAACCGCATGGACGCGTTCGACGGACGGCTTGGGACCATGTCAGCCCACCTCGAGAATATTGCGCGCGAATCTGCAAAGACCACCGAGGTACTCGAGCAGGAGCGGCGCGACAGGAAAGAGCGGGAAGAGCACGCCCGTGCCGTAGAACTCCGCAAGATTGACCGCAAGGATGAGATTGAGGACGACAACCGGGCGAAGATCGCCAAGGTTGGAGCGGAGGTATGGGACCTCTTCAAGAAGCCTCTGGCCTACCTCCTGACTGGAGTCTTTGGCTACATCCTGTTCACCTATTTCGGAGTTGGGGGCTGAACCGTGGATACTGATATTTTGCCAGTTGAGATCCTGTTGGTCGAGGATCACATCCCTGACCAACGCCTCACGCAGCGAGCCTTCTCAAAGTCGAAGCTCGCCAACAACCTTCACATTGCGATTGATGGTGTAGAAGCCATGGCGTTCCTCCGGAAGGAGGTTGGGTTCGAGAACGTACCCACGCCGCATCTGATTTTGCTTGACCTCAACATGCCCCGGAAAGACGGCAGGGAAGTACTGCGCGAACTCGCTGCGGACGACGACCTGAAGCGTATCCCGGTGGTGGTGTTGACCACCTCATCTGACGAGAGGGATTTGCTCGAGGCCTACGGGCTGCAATGCAACGCCTACATCGTCAAGCCCGTTTCATTCTCCAAGTTCTCTGAGGCGATCCGCGTGATCGAAGAGCACTGGTTCATGGTAGTACGGGTGCCTGGACGGCCTCGATGATCAAGGACGTGGATTGCTGGAAGATCTTTGACTCTGTACCGTTCGGTGCGACGGTGTGGCATGTACCTACCGTTGACCTGCTGGACATCGTGTTGGTGTATGCCAACCACCAGGCAGACATCGAGAGCGGCTTCCCCATCTCAGGACTGGTGGGGTCGTCTATCAGGGACGCATTCCCCGGAGTAATGGACATCCCTGATGATCTGAACTCTCCGCTCAAGTCCTTGCAGGTGATGCAGGACGGACTGCCACGCACCATCCGGAACATGCCGTTCGGTGCAGAGGGCCAGCCTGACCGCACCTTCAACCTTCACATCTCGAAGGCTGACGAAGAGCATGTGCTGATCGTCTACCGTGGCAACGCGGACGTACCTGAGTTGAAGCTGGTACGTGAGATTGAGTCGAAGCTTCTGATGCTCCAGAACCTGCCGGGCTACACGATCTACACCGAGTTCGATGGCACCATCCTCGGGGTGAACAAGCTCCACCCCGGCTACTCCCCCGAAGAAGCCTTCATCGGCTCGAACCTGTTCGACTCCTCTACTCCGGAAGCCAATGCGGAGATGCGTGAGACGGTGGGAAAGATGGTTGATGGCGGGCTGAACGAGTACGCCTACGTATCAGAGGGCCAGCCACCCGGACACACCTTCTCCACAGTGGTGAAGAAGGTGAAGCTGCCAGGGAACGGCGTAGTGCTGCTCTGGAGTGCGTGGGACATCACGGCGCAGATCATCACTCAGGACAAGCTCAAGCTCGCCAACGAGGACCTTGAGCAGTTCGCCTACATCGTCAGCCACGACCTTCAGGAGCCCATTCGGACCATCGCGGCCTACGTGGACATCCTCTTGGAGGACTACCCGCACCTTTTCGAGACCGGTGAGCCGGAAGAGTTCATGACGTTCATTCGTGACTCCGCTCTACGTCAGCAACACCTCATCCGCGACGTGTTGACGTACTCCCGTACATCAGGCATGACGTTTGAGCCCGTGTCGCTGGAGAGGAGCTTCAAGAATGTAGTAGCGAGCCTGACCTCCTTGATCCACCGCCGCAACGCGATCGTCGAGTGGGAGGGCCGCACCGACTACGACCTCGTAGCTTCGCAGACCTACCTTGAGATGGCTCTTCAGAACTTGATCGCCAACGCCATCAAGTACACACCCGCTGACCGCGTCCCCGTGGTGCGAGTGAGTGTCGTGGAGGAAGGCCACTTCTGGAGGATCAACGTTCGGGACAACGGCATAGGCATTCAGCCTGAGTACGCCGAGCAAGTGTTCAAGATGTTCAAGCGGCTCCACCAAGGGGTAATCGACACGGAAGGCACAGGCATTGGCCTCCCGGTGTGCAGGCGCATTGCTCGGAAGCACGGCGGCAACTGCTGGTTCGACTCTGAGCCCGGCAAAGGCAGCACCTTCTACCTCTCCATCCGCAAGCCGCTCCACCTCGTTTAGGAAGTGCCATGATCGATATCAAAGCAGCCGCTACCTCCCTCAAGACCGCATACCCCGGCACGGGTAGCATTCCCGACAGCCTCACGGAAGCTCAAGACCTCGTAGGTGACTTGAACGGCAAATGGGACTCGGTGGTCCGCGACCTCGATGACGGAGATCACAGCCGAAAGGTCCGGAGCATCGGCCACAAGATTGAAGATCTCGAGGCCGAGATCTCCCGCCTTGCAAGGGAACTCTGAGTTTCTTATGAACGGCCTCTAACTTTCAGGCACCTCACCCCGTTACAGGGAACACAAGGACACGCACCACTGCGTCCCTTGCACATCGGAAGCACCATGACCATCTCCAAACTCAAGCGCAAGTATCTGAAACGCTGAGTGGGGATGTCTGCCTCCCCTCAGCGTGCATAACCGCAGGCGAGGGTAGAAGGCGATACGGTGCTGACCAACAAAGCACAGTGACAACGTAGCCGACTACTCGACCATCCCATTTTTTGGGCACACGTTGAGCAGGTGGTGAGCTCGTCTGGCTGTAACCCAGTAACTTCGGTTTGTAGGTTCGATTCCTACCGTGTGCTCCAGGGGAGCCGCCGAAGTTGGAGAGTCGGGCTTGGCTGTAAACCAAGTGCCTTGTGCTGAGTGGGTTCGAATCCCACGCGCCCCACCAAGATAGATACATTCTGGATCCATAGCTCAACTGGCAGAGCAACTGACTCTTAATCAGTAGGTTGAAGGTTCGATTCCTTCTGGATTCACCAGGGCTGCTGGCCAACAGGAAAGGCGGCGGACTCTTAATCCGGCGATTCTGGGTTCGAATCCCAGGCGGCCCACCAGACATATCCATTGCACGCATCTGTGGCGAGGCTCCCGGCTCTTAACTGGGGAATGCAGGGTTCGAACCCCTGGCAATGGACCAGACAGCAACATGCGCGTCGTTAGCTCAAGTAGGCAGAGCTCTGGATTCTTAATCCGGATGATCTCGGATCGTGGCCGAGGCGGCGCACCAACACAAGGCAGAACAGTGAACACCGAACTTCCTCAGACACTCAAACTTAGCTGAGCACCCTTTGTGGGTTCTTGGCCTCAAGGTGAGGCGACGGCCTTTTAAGCCGATAGAGCTCGGTTCGATTCCGAGGGAGCCTACCAGTTTGTGTTTGAGTCGAATTGTTCGCGTATAGGATGGAAGCAAGGAGCTTTCATGTACCCATCCGAACAGCTTGTTCACGACCACCCCCGCATCTTCTCCCAGCTCAGCTACCTTGAAGTAGCCGATGGCTGGTTGCCTTTGGTCCGACTACTCTGCGACAACATTCAGGAGCTGTGCGACAGCGACCCGGATGTGGAGCAAGTCGTCGCAGGTCAAGTGAAGCAGAAGTTCCGGGGTCTTCGCTTCTACTACCACCCGTGCAACGACAAGGTTGACGCCCTGATCGACGTAGCAGAGGCTCTCGCCTACCAAACCTGCGAGGGCTGCGGTGCCACTGTGTCCAAGGACAGGGAGGGCGGTGGCTACGGGCAAGTCGCGTGCGCTCACTGTGATGCGAAGTGGAAAGAGCAGCGTGAAAAGAGAAGAACCGCACTCGAAGTCAAGAAAGCCTCTGACAAGACCGGGTGAGGCTGCGTTAGAGTATCAGAACGGAGCGGAACATGATTACGGTACAGGTAAACGGCAAGAATGTGGGCGAGGTTGCAACCGCTGAAGACGCGGAAGCCTACCGCCCTGCCAACGTGAAGCGCACCGTGCGCATCACCGGCATCATCATCAACTTCGTGACCTGGTAGGTACCCATGCTCAGCATCGACAAGGAGGCATTCAAGTAGCTTTAGGAGGCTACAAGGATGCACACCAACTATCGCCGAGCAGTAACGGCTCGCCAGAACTACCCCTACACCGACGCAGCCCGACGCCAAGAACTTCGACGCGCCAAGAAGGCTCGTACCGACGCACGAACCCGCCTCCTGCTCCGCGAGTGGGATGCCGACACCGAGGACGCCTGACATGACCAGCAACTTCAAGGAGGCCTTCCGTTAGTAACCCCTCACGAGGAACTAACGATGAAGACCAACTACCGCCGCAAGGTGACCGCCCGCCAGGAATACCCCTGGGACAGCCGCTCCTGGAAGGTGCCCGGCTTCCGCTTCTTCCGTAGCAAGGAGGCTATCGCTCTGCGCCGCGTGCGTGAGGCGATCAAGAACGGGGACTGCCCCGGCGACGTCAACTTCCCCTACCGCACCCGCGAGAACGACAACCCCTGGAACTACGACTGAGATCGAGCCACCCGCCCTTCGAGGCGGGTTTGGTGGTCCTGGAGGACATATGGAATGGGTAGAAGTCAAAGATGTTCAGATTGGGAGGCATGAGGGTCAACGGTACCGAGCGTACTACGTGGCCGGATGCATCTCCTGTGACATGTGGGACTCGACCGAAAGCAAGTGGATCATAGTCCAACGGCTCCGCAACGAAGGAGCCCGAGTCACCGATGGGGTGGCACTTCTTGAGTTCATGTTCAGCGAGACGCCTGAGCCCATCCCACCCGTGACAAGGACTGAACTCCTCATGGAAAGCTGAACACATGGAATGGCACACCCTCTCTCGCGGGCACCTCTTCGGGAAGTCCCGCTACCACCGGGTACGCATCGCTCCGAACAAGACGGAAGGCGGCTACACAACCCCAACGACCTTCCTGAGCGTGTGGCGCGGTGGAGTGTGGGTGGAGGTTGATGGCACGCAAGCGACCGGCAAGGTAGACAAGCTCAAGGAGGTCGCTGAGTTCCTGTTCGATACTCCCACCGAGCCGCTTACCCGCGAGGAGCTGCTCCTGGGGTCCGACGAGTGAACTGGGTCTCTGCCACGGGTGGTCTGTATTACAGAGCCGGAGATATCCGTCTCCGGATTACTGGACAGTGGGAGAACCATGGCTACACCCACTATCTGAGCAGGTTGACGCCTGCCGGGTGGTTTGAGATTGAGACCACCGTGGATGAGGATGGAGCAAACGATGCACCCCTTCGAGAGCTCGCAGAATACCTGTTCGGGCCTGAAGTGGTTGTCTCGAGAGTGGAACTACTAATGGAAGAGTGAAATGAGCAGAAAGAAGCAAGATGTCTACGTCGCCGTTGACATTGAAGCGGACGGACCGCTACCGGGGATCAACTCCCTACTGAGCTTGGGCGCAGCAGCCTTTGTCGTGCCCCCAGAAGGCACCTTCGACGCTGCCGCCCACCGTACTCCCATTTGGACGTACGAAGCCAACATGAAGCCGATTCCGGGCGGTGTTGAAGATTCCGACACGATGGAGTGGTGGGCAAGACAAGACCCGAAGGTGTGGGCGCACGTCACAGCAGACCAGCGCGACCCTGAAGACGTGATGGGCGAGTTTGCTCGAGCCTTGAAGGACCTTCCCGGCGACCCTGTCATGTGGACGTACCCGAGCTGGGACTATATGTGGGTCCACTGGTACCTCACCCGGTTCACCAACAAGCGCAGCCCCTTCGGCCTTGGGTGCCTCGACATGAAGAGCTATGGCTTCGCGGTGTTCGACAACATCACGAGGTTCAAGACCTTCGCCAAGAAGGCGATGCCGAAGTGGATGCATGAGGGAACCCCCAAGCACACGCACCAAGCCCTCGATGATGCAATCGGACAGGGCATCCAGTTCGTGAACCTGATCTCATGGCAGAGGAGCCGGGACCTCGAAGGGTAGAAGACCTCTGAGTTCGTAGCCCCGCTCCGCGTTGCACTACCAACGGAGGAAGCGATGTGGCTTTGCGTGATGTGTCAGGACTTCGTCGAGCGCGTAGAGCGTCCGGCATGGAACAAGAAGGTTGCCGCTGACTACCTCTGTCCGGGCTGCAACTCAGCCTGGCAGGTGGAGTGCAACTGGGTCGAGGGTACTTGGGAAGGGAACGCCCCCACCGTAGACCGCGTGCAGCTCCTGTTCGAAGACGAGCCGGATGCCCCCAAGTGGGTTCAGATGGAGCAAGCACCCCTGGGCATCTCCATCTCCCTGCTGACGCGAGCGTGCCGTAAGATCGCCATGAGCCACGGCGTACCAGTGTTCATGTGGACCAACCAGAAGAAGGTTGTAGCGCGGCTCAAGGTTCAGTAACTCGAAACGCCTGAGACCCTCTTTCCGGTTGTTAGAGGACAGGCGAGGCTGATCTCGCCCCAACGGAGGCAGGCCAATGCGTTACCTGTACTTTCTTTGATGTCCTGAGGATTCCTCACCTTTCAATGCGTCACCGTGATCGTATCGACCTCAAGGTCAAGGCGAAGCGTAAGGACCGACAGCTCCGTACTCGAGCGCTCCGCGCGGCTGAGTACACCCAGCGCTGCTTCGACATGTGGTTCGCTTGCGTACCCGCAGCAGAGAAGTGGCTGATGCTGCTGATGGGCGACTGGCCCGAACCGGCTCATTGAGGGACACCGAAAGGGGATGGGGAGTGGCGCGAGCTGCTCCCCATCGTTGGTCTGGGAATAGTATTCGAGAGCCTCTGACTTTCAGCCACCTCCGCGCGTTTAGGGTATGTCTGCCATGGAGACACGATGACACCTACTGCCACCGCCTTTCTCGATGACGTATACAGCAACCATCCGGCTGCTTGCGCCACCGAAACCCACGCCGCATACCTCGCAGGGCTCAAGGTCCGACTCGATGCCGTGGACAACCCCTTCCGAGGCTTCCCAGTTCCGGGCCTTGAAGTTGAAGTGTTGGGCCATGAGGTGAACGGCTCAACCGCAGTGACCTTCACCGAGCCACGCACGATCATCCTCACCGGCCTCGAGCGCATCCGGGTGAAGCACCTCAGTGATGCACAGCGCGTGAGGTACGGCATCACCGACGGCATGAACGAGGGTGGAGACGTCTACCACTACAACTACTCACCATTCGAGTGCCTCACGCAGGCATTCCAGACCCAGAACGTTGTGCCCATGATCGCACTGGTGGACGCCCTGAGCTCCGTCTTGTGGGCTGGCGCTGACCTCCACACACTGCTCAGCCTCGTTACCAACTGCCTCTCGCCCGGTGAGAAGCGTAGTGCAACGATGACCACGCTGTTCGAGCGCATCAACATGCACAACCACATCGCCTGGGGCGTGAGCCGCTACGGACAGGGCTACAGGAACGAGGTGGACTACAAGACCTACCTGAGCCTCCACAAGGACATTCAGGAGCTGGACGAGTACACGACCATCCCGGCCTTGAAGTGGATGAAGGCGCGGCTCGAGCTTGAGCTGCATCAGGTGAGCAGCCTTGGGGCCGCAGCCACGGCGGGGAGCGACCTGCACGCATGAGCCGACTACTCGAATACGTCAACTCTGAGATCACGTCGCGCGAGGTGGGAGACCCCATCCGCGCGGCGATGATCGAGGTGAAGAGAGAAGCCTACCTGATCCAGACGCAGGAGATCGCCAACCATGAGATGGAAGAGGCGCTCCGGCAAGCACTGGAGACGGTAGCTGACCAGTCCGAGGGTGACACCTTGAGCTATCTTCGAGAGCGCTACGTTCCTCAAGTGGTTTGGGCGTCTGACGAGGAGATCGAACGACTCCTCCACGCCTACAGGGATCTTCCCAACAAGCTGAAGCAGCGACAGGTGATTGCCAGACTTGCTCCTAAGAAGGTGCGTCCGGCTGACATCCAGAGGATCCTAAAACG
>Ga0222664_1000172_pt1 | contig 49962 bp, 52 predicted proteins | sample AntAcemetagen604_FD_181147 | JGI IMG/M metagenome (GOLD analysis project Ga0222664, IMG submission 181147) | Saline water microbial communities from Ace Lake, Antarctica - #604 | ecosystem: Environmental > Aquatic > Non-marine Saline and Alkaline > Saline | place: Antarctica: Ace Lake... | reverse complement strand
ATACAAGATGAGCCAGTTTTCGAACACCTTTTGCATGAACAAAGTATTTATTGGTACACTGATATGGAAGTAGTGGATATAAATGTTATGAAAACAGTAAACAACATTACTGAAGATTCAGGTCCTATTAATAATATTTTATTGCCATTAATAAAAGACGAAGTTGATGACATGAAATTCATAAAAGAACTTTTAAATAAATCTATTGTTTTTGAAAAAGAGTACTCAGATATTATAGCTCAAAAAACGAATAACTGGGAGTTAGAAAGAATCGCACTAATTGATATTATTTTTATGAAAATGGCAATGTGTGAATTAGAGCATTTCAATAATATTCCGATAAAAGTTACTCTAAATGAGTATATAGAATTGGCTAAAAACTTCTCTACACCAAAAAGTAAAAATTTTATTAATGGTATTTTAGATAGGGTAGTTCATGAGTGGAAAAAGTCGGGGCGGATTGAAAAAATTGGCAGAGGCTTAAAAGAGTAATTATTGATATTTATTATTGCAAAATAAAAACTAAGTAAATGAAGAAAATATTTATCGTAATTTTATTTGGGTCGGCTTTAATTGGCTGCGCACCAGATAATAGCACAATAAGTACAGATATTGTAAACAATCCTCAAACCGCTGGAGGAACAAATGAAAACGCAAAACTTCCTGCTATAAAATTTGAGGAAGAATTATTTGAGTTTGGCGAAATATCTCAGGGTGAAAAAGTTGAACATGTCTTTATGTTTACCAATACAGGTGAAGCAGATTTAATAGTTACAAGTGCAAAAGGCAGTTGTGGCTGCACTGTGCCTGAATGGCCAAAAAAACCAATTAAACCCGGTGAAAAGGGAGAAATAAATGTAATTTTCAATTCAGAAGGAAAAAAAGGAAAACAACACAAAAAGGTTACTATAGTAGCCAATACACAACCATCAACAAATGTGGTAGCAATTTCAGGAGATGTAATTGCACCAGAAGTAAATTAAAACAATTATGATATTAGAAAACATCTTATTATTTGCCCCATCAGGTGGCGACTCGAATCCAATAACCTCATTTTTACCGCTAATTTTAATTGCAGTGGTATTTTACTTTTTTATGATTAGACCCCAAACAAAAAAGGCTAAAGACACTAAAAAGTTCAGAGAAGCTTTAAATAAGGGCGATAAAATTGTTACCATTGGAGGCGTACATGGCAAAATTGCAGAAGTAAAAGAAACTACTTTAATTATAGACACAGAAGGTGGTGGAAAATTGAGAATTGAAAAATCTGCAGTTTCTATGGAATACTCTACAGGAGATAGCGGTTCGCCGGTTGACATTAAATTAAAAAACTAAAATTTGAAATTTTCATTAGATGTGTTAAAAGGCTTTCCGTTTGTTAAACCGAGCGGAAATACTTACACATTTATTGTTTGTTTATTTGTTGCTATAACCTTTTGGCTTTTAAATGCATTAAACAAACCCTATACAACTCAAATTCAGTTTCCGCTTGGAATTGAAAAAATTCCTTCAAATAAAATTTTAATTAATAAGCCACCAAATACTATTCTAGTTGAGGTTTCTGGTTTTGGGTTTAACCTGCTTACCTTTGGTAAAGTTGCTTCAGATTCTATAAAATTAAATGCCCAAAAACTTGGATTAAATTCAAAATTAGAAAAGCAAACCTTGCTAGTTTCACCTCAGAAAATTTACGAACAAATTTCTGGTAATCTTGGTGGAAATTATACTCTAAAACAAGTTTTAATTGATTCCTTAAACCTTCAATTCGACTCAAAAATCACCAAAATAGTTCCTGTTATTGCTGATTTAGATATTAAAACAGCCAACCAATTCTCAGTTGAAAGCATCGTTTCAAATCCAAATACAATAAAATTAACTGGGTCAAAATCATTATTAGAAAAAATTAAGGAGGTAAAAACAGAATTTAAAGTTTTTAATAAGTTGGAAGAAAATTCGGTTTTTAACTTACAACTTAACTTACCAGAAAATATTCAATCCACAATTACAAAAGTGGAAGTTAAAATTGCTGTTGAGCGAATAACAGAAGGAAGTTTAAAGCTTCCAGTATCCGTGAAAAATAACGCAGACTCTTTAAAACTTGTTCTTGTTCCCAATTCGATTACCTTAAATTTTATAGCTCCCGTAAGTAAGTTTAACCAAGTAAATTCATTAGATTTTTTGGCATTTGTTGATTTAAAGGAGCTAACCTCAGAAAATAAAAGACTTAAAATTCAAATAGAAAAACTAAGTCCTTTTGCAAAACTTGTTTCTTTTGAACCTGCCTTTGCAGAGTTTATTATTTTAGAGAAATGATTCAAGTTGGTATTACGGGTGGCATTGGAAGTGGTAAATCTACTGTTTGCAAAGTTTTTGAAGCCTTAGGAGTTTCAGTATTTTATGCTGATGCTGAAGCGAAAACTTTAATTAATTCTGACCATGAACTTCAAAGCCAAATTTCTGAAAAGTTTGGAAAAAATCTTTTTGAAAAAGGAGTTTTAAACAGGCAAAAGCTTGCAAACATTGTATTTAATAACAATGAAGCTTTATTGGAATTAAATAATTTAGTTCATCCTAAGGTTGGAAATTGTTTTGAAAATTGGGTTTTAAATCAAAAAACACCTTATGTTTTAAAAGAAGCAGCTATTTTATTCGAATCGGGCTCCCATAAAAGTTTAAAAAAGGTAATTTATGTTTCAGCTCCTCAAGAGCTTAGAATTGAGCGGGTTTGTAAAAGAGATAATGTTTCAAAAAAACAAGTATTAGAAAGAATAAAGAATCAGTGGCCTGAAAAGCAAAAAGAAGCATTAAGTGATTTTGTTATTTTAAATGACGATAAAAATTTAATCATTCCTCAAATTTTAAAAATACATCAAATGCTTATTTCATGAAATTGCTATCCTCCAAACAAATAGCTGAATTAGATAAGATTACCATCAAAAATGAACCCATAAATTCTTGGGCTTTAATGGAAAGGGCTGCTTTAAAGCTTGTAAATAAATTGTTACAACAACAAGAGCTGATTGTTGATTATTATTCAGATGAAACCCGATCAATAATTAAATGTTTTTGTGGTTCAGGAAATAATGGGGGTGATGGCTTTTCGATTGCTCGGCATCTTATTTCTAAAGGATTTGTGGTAGAGGTTTATTGGGTTCAGTTTTCTAATACTCTATCTAATGATGCACTCATTAATTATAATCTATTGTTAGATGACCAAATAGAGATAAAAACGATTAATGATGAAAATATTGACGATGTTTTTATAAAAGAAAACGATTTGGTTTTAGATGCCATTTTTGGTACAGGTTTAAATAGACCAATTCAAGATTTCACGAAAACTTTAGTTCAAAAAATAAATCAATCTGGTACAAAAATTATCTCAATAGATATTCCCTCAGGTTTGTTTGCAGATGATAATCGAGTAAATGATTTTGAAGCAATAATTAAGGCAGATATTACCTATACTTTTCAACTGCCAAAAATTTCATTTTTACAACCTCAAAATCAAATTTTCACAGGTTCATGGGAGGTTTTAGATATTGGTTTACAAATACAATCAGTTTCGGAATTTGAAAGCAATAATTATTGGGTAAATAAAGCCTTTACTTTAGGCTTAATGCAACCCCGAAAAGCTTTTTCGCATAAAGGCACTTTTGGACATGCACTTTTAATAGGCGGTAGTTTGGGTAAAATTGGTTCAATTGCAATGGCAACAAAGGCTTGTTTAAGGGCAGGATCTGGGTTAGTTACCGTTTGTGTTCCCCAATGTGGTGTAGAGATTGTTCAAACATTAATACCTGAAGCGATGGTTTTACCAAATCAAGGTAAAGGTGTTTTGGAAGGAAATATTGAAATAGGTAATAAAACTGCAATTGGAATAGGAGTAGGCGTAGGGCTTGATGAAAAAACAGCTAAAACATTACAAAATATAATTACAAACACAAATGGTCCTTTAGTAATTGATGCTGACGGGATTAACATATTAGCTGAAAATAAAACTTGGTTGGCTTTTTTGCCTAACCTAACAATTTTAACTCCGCATCCTGGAGAGTTTAAAAGATTGGTTGGAGATTGGCAAAGTGATGAAGAAAAAATAGAGAAGCTTAAAGAGTTTTCAAGAAAATTCAACCTTATTGTAATTCTAAAAGGAGCATTTTCTATTGTTTGTACTCCAAATGGAAATTTATTTTATAATTCAACAGGTAATGCTGGTATGGCAACAGCAGGAAGTGGTGATGTTTTATTCGGAATAATTACAGGGTATTTGGCCCAAGGTCTTTCACCATTAAATGCTGCTATTCTCGGTGTTTATAATCATGGTTTAGCTGGCGACTTAATGGTTGAGTCTACTTCTCAAACAGCCCTAATTGCAACAGATATTATTGAAGGATTAAGGTATTGCTAACTTAATTTAGAGTTTGAAAAACTTAGTTATTTTTCCTGAATTTAACTCTTTCAAAAAATAAATTCCACTTTGCAAATCAGCTAAGTTTATTGAATTAGAAGTTCCTTTTATTTCGAAGATAAGTTGGCCTTGTAAATTAAAAATTTGAATGTTTTTTGAATCATTATGTGCCCCGAAATACAACTCATCAATTACAGGGTTTGGATAAAAATTTGAACTTTCTATGTCATTTTGTTGATTAATTCCAATATTTCCATCAACCATTAATGAGGTTTGTTTAAAAGACTGAACAAGAGCTTTATTACTTTCCTCTTGTAAAATTGCAAAAGCATTTATTCTTGCTAAGGCCCATTCTTGGTTTCTTTTTACTGCGAGATTTAAAACTAAAGAATCTCCAAATAGTGGCGCATTAACTTCAACGCCTTCTGCTGCTGTAAATGCTTTTCTAAAAACATCATAATGTTGGTCTTCTCCGTTTGGTGCATTATAAAAAATAGTATCCTCAGTTAAGGCAACAAAAAGCCTAAGTTTTCCTAAAGAGTTTATAGCTAATGTTTTAACCTTTACTTCTACAAAAAAAGAATCTTTACCCACTACATAATTAATTGGGGAAACTATTACATCAATAGGAGTTGAGTCTCCAAGAAAAGGCTGATAAGTAGATGCATTAGAATAGTTAGAAGAAGTTGGCAAAGGGCTCCCATTTATAAGAAAACGAGGGGTGGAGCCAAAAACATTGTAATATTTAACCCGATTGTCATTTTCTTGCACGTTATGCATGTTTAAAACGCAAGTGCTATACGGGGAACTTGGGTGGTAAGCTATGTGGGTAAAAACTGTTTGCGTTTTGTAGTAATTATAAAATTTAGGATTTGTATTTCCACAAACGCTGCATCTTGTATTGGTAATATGCTCTACAATAGCTCTTTTGGGAACTTGTGAAAAAGCGAGTGAGGAAATAAGAATAAAAATTAGAGTAGAAAAAGAGAAACCAAATTTCATTTTATTTTTTTTTAAATAACATATGATTAATGATACTAAAATGTATGCCCTCTAACAAAAGGTAAAATTACTAATAGGTTCTTACCTTAGATTCTAAAAAGTGTTTAGCTTTTTTCATTTCTTGCAAATTTTTTGTGTGTAAAGCATAAGTAAATCCATCTTGAATACTAAATGCTCCATACTCGCCTTTTTTGTTGATGGCTAAAAATCCAACTTGAAAAGATTTGAAATCACTTTGTTTTTGGATAATTCTATTAACAGCTTCTCTGCAAGCTTCTTCAGGTGTTTTTCCGTGCCTCATCATCTCAACAACTATTGCAGATCCAGCTATTTTAATTACTGCTTCGCCTTTACCAGTGGCTGTGGCTGCGCCAATTTCATTATCAACAAATAATCCGGCACCAATTATTGGTGAGTCTCCAACACGCCCATTCATTTTCCAAGCTAATCCGCTAGTTGTGCAAGCTCCAGCCAAGTTTCCATTGGCATCAATTCCAATCATGCCAATAGTATCATGATTTTCAATATTTATTTTAGGAGAATAATTTTCTGTTTTTTTCCATTTTTCCCAAGCTAAATTTGCACTTTCTGTAAGTAAATTTTCATGTTTAAAACCTTGAGCAATTGCAAAATCGTAAGCTCCTTTTCCACTAAGCATAAGGTGAGGAGTTTCTTCCATCACTTTTCTAGCTACCGAAATTGGGTTTTTTATATTTTCAAGATATGAAACCGCCCCACAATTCCCATTGCTGTCCATTATACAAGCATCAAGAGTTACATGGCCATCTCTATCAGGTAATCCTCCATAACCAACACTAGATACTTCGGGGTCGTTTTCAGGAACATTAACTCCTTGCTCCATAGCATCTAAAAGTGAGCCTCCTGCTTTTAAAACTTCAATGGCTTTATCATTAGCTGCGAAACCATGATTCCATGTAGAAAGTATTAATGGTTTTTGAAATGCTAAAGGATTTTGTTTAAAGGAATTTGAAGCGGAAATTATTTCTGGAGAAATAGACAAAGCTCCTGCAACAAGGCCTATTTTTTTTATGAATTTTCTTCTAGATTTCATGTGTTAAATTTTTACCCATTTGGCATAAACAGTTCTAATAAAAGGTGATTTTCCATGAAATAAAAATGTATCGTTTTTAAAACTCACTACCCATTTTGAGTCATCGCCTGGCCCAGCTTCACTATCCATAAATAATATTTCTTTTGTTTCATTAAAATGCCAATAGCCAGATCTTGGAGCAAATGGTCTGCCTGATGAATGGTAAATACTATCTTTTTTGAATTCTAAAACTCGATCGCCCTTTGGATTTCTTTCTTTTGAAATATCTTTTTTACCATCATATATTTCAACCATTTTCCACTTTCCAATTATTTTTTCTTCAATTGGTTTTTCATCTTCAGTTGGTCTTTTATTACAACCAAAAAATAATAATAAGCAAAAAAAAATGGCAACTAACCTATTTATCATTCTTGGATAGTTTCATTTTTATGTTCTTCAGTAAAAACTTCATCTATAGGTTCCCATAATTCTATTTTGTTTCCTTCGGGGTCTAAAACCCAAGCAAATTTGCCATAGCTATGTGTTTCTGTTTCTCCTAATTGTGAAGTTCCATTTTTTTTAAGTTGTTTTAACAAACCTTCTAAATTTTGCACCCGATAATTAATCATAAATGGTTTTGATGAAGGTTCAAAATAACTAACAGGTTTCTGCATGGGACTCCAATTTAAATAGGCTTTTTCATTATTTGATGTTTTTTTGAATTCAAATAAAGCACCATAATCGTTGGTTACAAAACCTAGATTTTTCTTGTACCAATCTTTTAGTTCGTTTGGAGACTCAGACTCAAAAAAAATACCTCCAACTCCAATTACTTTTCCTTTCATATGTTAAAATTTCGCTCAATTTATTCATTTTTGACAAATGCCTTTTAAAATTGCCAAACTCTTTTTTCTTTTTGTAATTGTTTTTTCAATTCCAATTCAGGCACAAAACAATATTCAATTTACGGAATTAGATTCAATATCAACGGCTAAACCAAATTTGGCTATTGAACTGTTAGAGTCTTATGAATCTCTAACAGATTTACAACGCAACTATATTTTTATTAAATCTTCAGAAAATTTAGGACACTATAAAAATGTTGACTCTGCAATTGTTTTTACCCTAAATAATGTTGAATTTCCTTCCGATTCTAATTTATACTTTGAAATCCTCAAAATCTATAGTGATGAGAAAAAAATATCAGATGATTTTACAACGGCACTAAAAATACTGTATGATTTATTTGAGTTTTCAGAACGAAGAAAAGACACTTTAAAATTAATTTCAATACATGCCTCCTTAGGAGAGTTATATAGAGCTACAGAAAGCTTTGATTTAGGGCTAACTTATTTAAAAAAAGGAGAAGAACTTTCAAAAGCATATGGTAAAACACCCAAAAGGCTGATTGCTCGAATTTTTAATAGAAGAGCAGCCATTTTTTTACAAGGCAAAACAAATCTAGATTCGGTAGAGGTGCTTTCACAAAAAGTAATTCAAATTGCAAAACAATTGGGTGATAAAGATATGGAAGCCAACTCTAGTAATGAGTTAGGGTATTTGTATATGAATTTAGGAAACCCAAAAGCTGAATTCTATTTAAATAATGCTATTTCAAATTGGGATGAAATTGGATATTCAATATATGCAACAAACGCTAGGTTGAACCTTTCAAGGTTTTATAACTTAAATGGCAAATTTGAGGATGCAATTTTTTTATTGTTAAAAACTCTAGAACAAGTTGAAAACTCTGAATGGCAATGGGAAAGAGGAAGTTATTATGAAGTTTTAAGTGTTTCATATGCAGGGAATAAAGAATTTGAATTGGCATTTAAATATTCAAATCTTGCCCGAGAAATTTTATTGGATGTGAGTGAAAAGCAATACAATGAAAAATTAGCATTATTAGCAACTGAGTTAGAGGTAGAAAAAAAAGAAAAGGAAATAATTAGTAAACAGAAGGAAATTGACCTTGCAAAAATTGAAAATGCCCAAAGCAAAGAAGAAAGGAAATATTTATTTTGGTTTTTAATAATTGCTATTTCTATTGTTTTAGTATTATTATTACTATCAATTCTAGCCAATAATCAAAGGTTAAAATTAAGAGAACAACAAGCAATAAATATTAATACCAATAACAAGCTAAAGGAGTTAGTTTCTCAAAAAGAAACTCTATTGAAAGAAGTAAACCACCGAGTAAAAAATAATTTAAGTGTGCTAGCTGGATTACTTTATTTACAGCAAAAGGAGTTGAAAAATGAAGAAGCAATAAATATTTTAAAAGAAAGTCAAATTAGAATAAATACAATTGCTTTAATTCACGAAAGTTTATACCAAAGAGATGATATGGAAAGTATTGATTTTCAAGATTATTTAGGAAGGTTAATCGGTTATATTAAAAGTATTTATTGGGAGAAAGAAACTGAAATTGACTTGGAGTTAAATTGTCAAGATTTGAAACCAGACCTTTCTAATTCAATTCCTATGGCCATGATATTGAATGAACTGATTACAAATAGTTTTAAATATGCTTTTTCAGGCTCAGTGAGACCAAAAATTGGAATTGAGTTTAATAAAAGCGAAAACGAATTAATTTATTTCGATAATGGGCCTGGATTTTCTAAAACATCCACAAAAGGATCATTAGGTTTAAAGCTTGTAGATATCTTTTGCACTCAGCTAAAAGCAAAAATTGAATCAAATAATATTGATAATTATTATGTGACTTATATTAAATTCACATAATTTCGAGTGGTGTAGGTTATGAAAAATAAGCCCTTTTTTAAAATTTTAATTGTAGAAGATGAGATAATTTTAGCTCATACTATGAAAGAAATGCTTTTTGAATTAGGATATTCAAATATTACTGCATCATATAATTTCAATCATGCAAATTCAATTTTAAATGAAGCTAATTTAGATTTAGCAATTTTAGATATTAATTTGGGTAAAGGTGAGGAAGGAATTGAGCTAGCAAAAATATGCAAACAAAAATCGATACCTTTTTTTTATGTTACGAGTTATACTGATAAAGTTACCCTGGACAAAGCTCTTGAAACAACGCCAGGAGCGTATTTGGTAAAACCATACTTACAAAGTAATTTGTATACTGCACTTCAAATTACCCTTAATTCTAATAATAAAGTTCAAACCATATCTGTTAAAGAGGGAACAGAAATACTGAAAATAGACATAAAAGAAATTGTTTATTTCTATTCTGAAAATATTTACATAAAAATAGTTACAGCCAAGAAAAAACATTTAATTCGCTCATCATTACAAGCAATTTTAAACCAATTACCAAAAGACGTATTTTATCAAACGCATAGGGCATATGCGGTTAACATAAACTTTGTTACTAAACAAACTTTCGATTTTATTGAATTAGGTGAGTATCAAGTTCCGCTATCACGATCTTTTAAATCGGAATTTAAGAAGATTTTTACTCCAATTTAATAGCGATATTGCATTTGGTTAACTCCAAACTGCATTTCACAACTCTTTATTTAGGAAATTTTAAAAACCTAATACTTTAGATTTTTAAATAAATAAGTTGTGTTCGAAAATAAAAAAGTAATAAAAAATCAATTGGGAATCATTTCAAAAGATGGTAACCAGAACGCTACACATCCACTTGCTAAATTGGAGATTTTAATTTCAAATAATAAAGAATCTAGCAGAGCATTTTTAAATGCTTTTGTTAACCAGAATACCGACTTAGGAATTGATAATAAACGAATTATAGAAGGTCGGTAAATTTTATATAATAATACCTACTATATCCTAAGGGATTATTTTAAAATGCATTTCACCGCATTTTTTTTAGGCAGACATACCCTTTTATACTTTTCGGGTAATTTGAATAATTATAGGAGTCGGCTAATTTTTACTTTTTTCAATACGACCTCAGAGATTAAGAAACTGTTCATTTTTTTTAGTTGCTTTTTTTTACTTAATACATTTTACGAACTTATAACTCGTCAAATTGATTAGGTTTAGTTGCTTAATTTAAGTTGGTCAATTTCCACTTTCCAACCATTTGCCTTTACAATTTCTGTTATTAGTTTTAAATGGTCTTTTCCTCTTTCAATTGCCAATTTTGGAAGTTCACCTTCAATTACTTTTTGTTTTATTAATTCCACGCCCTTTTTCTGAAGCTTGGTATAATCTTCAGGGGTAAACCTGTTTAAAGCAGAATCTTTTAAATCGTAATATTCAATTTCAGGCTCAACCGAAATTATTTCAGCTTCAGGTAATTTAGAAATATGAATTGAATGTGTATCTATGTTTACCTCAAACTTAGCCTTGCTTAAATCAAATCCAACCATAGCCTTTGCTTTTATTATAATAATGGCTTTTTTATGATTTGGAATTAGATTTAGCCACATAGGTTTTGAGTCTTTATAATGAATTACCTCAGAGTAATTTCCTTCTACTGTAATTAATTTACTTACTGATTTTATTTTTTCTAAAATTATTGAAGCTTCATAACTTACAGTTTTAGATTTTCTTTTTCCTAATAAAAAATACACCAACAGTGCGCCAAGTAAAAAGCCTAAAACCAAAAGAATTATATCCATAATAAAATTTTTATCAAAGTAAATTAAATACGCAAAGAATAAAATTTATAATCGAATAGGGGTAAATATTTTTTGAGTTGTCATAGAGGAAACAAACCTTAAAACTATGAAAACTCTAAAATTTAAAATCTACTCATTAATTTTATTTGGCGGTCTTTTTACCTTCACTTCCTGTACAAAAAACATCATTTGTATTTCCCCAAATGGAGAAGAAATAACCGAAAAAAAATCAATTTCAGAAATTGATAAAATTTCTCATGATTTTGATGGCAATTTAGTAATTCACCAAGTTAAAGATATAAAAGAACCTTATCTTCAGATTTCGGGCTCCTCTAATATGGTTAAAAACCTTAAAACTAGAAGAAGAGGCTCAAGTTTAATATTAGAAAATAATAGATGCACCAAAAAATCTTCAGATTTAGTTGTAGATATTTATGTTTCAGTTTTAGATGAAATAGACTTAAATGGTTCAGGAAATATTACAAGTGTTGATACTTTATTGGCAAAAAAAATTGAGTTAAGTATTGCTGGTTCAGGAGCAATGGATTTTGATTTAAAGACAACTTCATTGGAAGTTGACATTTCTGGGTCTGGCGATATCTATTTAGCTGGAAATTCTAAAAATGCAAATTACTCAATAAGTGGCTCAGGTTCTATAGATTCTTATGATTTTAATGTGGAAGAAGCAGATGTTAAAATTTCAGGTTCTGGCACTGTTAAGGCAGCCGTTTCAAGTTATTTAAAAGTAAATATTTCGGGAAGTGGTAATGTTTATTATCTCGGCTCTCCTTCTATTTCTCAAAAAGTATCAGGTTCAGGTTCAATTTTTAAACTATAAAAAAAATGAAAAATTTATTCACTTTAACAATATTATTATGTCTTTCAATTTCTGCTATAGCAGAACCTGATAGTGCAAAAGTAAAATCCAAAATTTTCTCAGACTCAAGTTTATATTTCCCAGTTCAAGTTTCATTTTTACCTGGTATTAGTACAAATGGATTAGAATCAAAAAACATTAAAAATAACTTATCCATAAACATTATTGCCGGCTACAATGGTGGGGTGGAAGGACTTGAGTTTGGAATGTTTTCAAATACGATCAAAAATAATGTTCAAGGCATTCAGATTGCAGGCTTTAGCAATCAGGTTTTAGGTAAAACAGAAGGTATTCAAGCAGCAGGATTCTCCAATTTTTCTAAATCAAATTCTAACTCAGTGCAATTAGCAGGTTTTGCAAATACCAATATGGCTTCTTCAAATGGTATTCAGTTTGCAGGGTTTTCAAATGTTGTAAATGGAGATTTTAACGGCATACAAGGCTCAGGGTTTTCAAATGTAATTGTTGGCAATGCTCTTGCTATTCAAGGGGCTGGTTTTTCTAATGTTGTTACCGGAAGCTTACAAGGTATTCAAGTTTCAGGTTTTACAAATACTGTAACTGATACCTTAGATGGCATTCAAGTTTCGGGGTTTGTAAATATTTCGAAAGAAAAAATTAGTGGTATTCAAATTTCTGGTTTTGTAAATGCAGCTAAAAAGGTTGATGGGTATCAATTATCAGGTTTTGTAAATGCAGCATCAGAAGTAACTGGTTCTCAAGTATCATTTATTAACATAGCCAAAAGGTATCATCAAGGAGCTCCAATTGGTTTTATAAGTTTTGTTAAAGAAGGCTTTCATTGTTTAGAGGTTTCAGCATCAGAAACAATGTATGCTAATGTTTCTTTAAAAACAGGAGTGGAAAAATTTTATAACATCTTTACTGGAGGTTACCAACCAATGGGAAATAGTTTTGCTTGGAGTTTTGGCTATGGTTTAGGGAGCTTCATTAAATTTAATAATGGATGGGGTATTAATACCGATTTTACAGCGAGCCATATTAGTTATGATAATAAATTCGAACAGAATTTAAACCTATTAGCATCTTGGCAATTAGAGCTTAATTACCTGATAGGCAGTAACTTTACAATATTTGGTGGAGCTAGTTTAAATGGTTTTTTTACTTCAAAGTTTAAACCCGAATCTTCAGAATTTTACGATGCAATAATTCCCTATAAAACATATCAATTTAATGATGGAGTGGTTAAACAGATTTACTATCCTGGTGTTACCTTGGGTGTGAGGTTTTAATACCTTTACAGCCAATTTCACTTTTTGTACGCTCAATATTATCATATTTTAGGTTTAGAGGAAGGTGCTTCAAAAGATGAAGTGAAAAAAGCGTACTATAAAAAAGCTAAGGTTTATCACCCTGATATTAATAAAAATGAAAATGCCCGCGAACAATTTATTTTAGCTCAGCGGGCATTTGATATTTTATACAATGAAAACCCAATAAAGAGGGTTCAAATAAAAAGTAAAGCCTATGCTAGTAAACATTCTACTTATAGCAGAATGCGTGATGAAATGCAACGCGAAGCCTACCGAAAAAAATATGGCAATAGCAAAAGGTATCATGATTATATAAATCAAAAGGAGTCAAATAACGGACCTGCAACAGCATTTCGTAAAAAATTCTTTTCAGAAGAATATGATATTTATGGCAGGCTTATATGTTATGGCTTTTTGGCCATTCTAATAATATTTGGCGGATTTTTATTTTTTCTTCCTCTTTTTGTAGCAATTTTTTACCGCAGTAGGTTTATTACAACAAGTAGTTTATTATCCTTTTTGATGGGGGCATTTATTCTTCGTTATGCCTTAGATTGGTATAGAGATTTAAAAACCGATTTCGCGAAAAAATAAATTCCGTTTTATTTTTATAAAAGATTTCGATGGTGGCAATTAAAATTACCGGGAAATATTCTAGAAACAATAAAAGCGGTTTTTCATAAACCACATCGCTTTGATAAGCTTGGTAACTTAGCATTATTAAAAAGCCCCAAATAAATGGATAAACATGTTTAGTTTTTGCCCCTAGAAACATTAATGGAATAAGATACCATGGATGAACTGTGGTGGAAAATAACAAATAAAAGGTGTATCCATAAAGTGCAAAATCAAATGCTTTATTTGGTTTTTTTATGGATAAATAAAGCATATATGATAAAAATATTGCAGTTAAAGCAGAAAACAAAGGACCGATGGTTTTTATAGGATCATATCCAACAATTTCAAATCCTAGCCATCTAGCCAAATAAAAAAACGACGCATTAAACTCAAAAGAATTAATAAAAAGCATAATGCTTTTAACCATATTTTGGTATCCTAAAGGATTCAAATAAGGTAAAAACCAAATATTAAAACCTAAAAATAAACCAAGTAAAAACTTAATAAGATTTACTTTTTTTGCCATATTGACTAGAAAAAAGGGAAATACAATTAAAATATGTGGTTTAATTGCTGCCGATAACCCTAAAAAAACGCCCTTTAAACTAGAAGTTTTTTCATAGAATAAGCCTAACCCAAAAAAACAAACCATAAGTAATTCAAAATGAACATTCCCATAAGTTTCAGTAAGGTATAATGGATTAAAAAGAAAAATTATCCACCATTTGTTTAAGCGTTTTAAACGCCAAAGTTTTATGATAAATAAAGACTCAACTAACAAAAAAAATAGCCTAAATACAATTAAGTTGATTGTAATATTTTTACCTGCAATAATAGAAGCAATACCAAAAATTTGCTGATTTAATGGAAGATAAACTGCAAAATAATTATTGCTATTCATGCCTTCCAATAACGTTTTTTGAAAGGCAGATAAAGTATTTATTTTCTCAAATTCAAATGGCGTAATCAAGTATGGATTATAACCATTTAATACCAAGGACCCGTCCCATAAAAACCTAAAAAAGTCATCGCTTAATTGTGGAATGGAAAAAAGGAGAGTTAGTTTTAGGAAAATCCCTAGAAATATTATGAATCCTGTTTTTTTTAAATTTAGTTTTTGTACTAATAAAGCTGAGCCAATCCAACCTATTAATGATAATTGAAGAAGGTTTAAGAATTGCACTCTGGAAGTAAAATAGCATATTCCGATTACCGAAAATGAAATTAAAATAAAACCAAGAAGATTATAAAGATTTCTTTTCACAATATTGATAATGCCTACCAATTTACCATTTTGTAACTTTACACAATAATATGTTTAAGCAGATTTATTTTTTTATTTTTTTTCTGTTGCCATTTTTTTCAATTGGCCAAGACTCAATTTCCTTTCAGGCATCAATTGATAGTGCGATAAATGGCAAACAATCTTTAAATTCTTACCAACAAAAAGTCGCTTATTATCATTTTGTTGCAGATTTATACGTTGCTTCAAATCAAATATCAAAAGCCATTGCAGAATTACAAATAGCATATTCAGAAGCAAGCAACCAATCTGATAAAAAACAACAAGCTAAAACTTTAACCAAAATTGGAAGCTTAGAAGTAAATCATGAGAACTTTGAAAAAGCCATTTCTTATTTTCAACGGGCACTGCTAATTTTTAAAGATATTGATGATCAGTCGGCGGTTTCTAAATCTCATGAAAATATTGGAAAAGCATATTCTTCACTGTATGATTTTCAATTGGCTCAAGATGCATTAAAAAAGGCTCTTTTTATTGCCACAACTTTAAAAGATAGTGTTCAAATAGCTAACGTTTATACCTTGTTAGGAACCTTAAATAGGTCTAATTTAGGTAAGGCAAAAGAAGCAATATCAAATTATAACAGAGCCGCCAAAATTTACCTAACACAAGGAGACTCAACAAATTATGCTTGGACTTTAAACAGAATTGGAAATTGCAACATCGACTTGGGAAATTACAAAGATGCCTACAACTTATACCAAAAATCTAAATCAATACATACCAAAGAAAATAACATTATTGGCATGGTGGCGGGTTATAACAACATTGGTGAAATTTTCCGATTCCAAGGGAATTATGCAGGCGCTTTAGAAAACTATTTAGAGGGTTTAAAAATTTCGAGAGAAACAAATGATGATCGTTCAATGGCTATTTTGTTTAATAACATTGGAATTATTTATTACGACCAAACAATTTACAATATTGCAGTTGAGTATTTTAATAAATCTATTGAACGCGGTGAGTTAATTAAATTTTCGGAAGGTTTGGTTGAAACCTATACGTATTTGGGTTTAACCAATAAAAAGCGAAAAGATTATGATGCAGCCATGACATACTTTGATAATTCGCTCAACTTGAGTGAAGAAATAGGAGATATGTTAGGAAAAGCTTTTGTTTTAAATGCAATTGCTGAATTGTATTTTGAGAAAAATGATCTAAATGGAAGCTACAATTACTATAAAAAAGCCCACGATTTAGAAAAAGATATTCAAGATAAAAGCGGGATTGTTAGGTCAATGATAGGCATGGGTAAGGTTAGGTTAAGCCAAGGGCAAACCTTATTAGCCGTGCAATTATTAACCGATGTTTTAAAAATGGCCAAAGATTTAGGTCTGAATCCTCGTGTTGTAGAAACCTATAATCTTTTATCAGAAGCTTACGAAAAGCAAAATAGGTTCGCAATTTCACTTGATTTTTTTAAAAAATACAATAAGTTAAATGATTCTTTGCAAAACTCAAAAGTTACCCAACAAATTGAGGTAATGCAGCAAAAATTTGTTGGTGAACAGCGTGAAAAAGAAATGCAATTGCTGCTTAAAGAGCGTGAGCTGCAAAGTGCTGCTCTAGAGAAAAATGAGGCAATAATAAAAGAGCAATCTTTAAAACAAACAGTTACCGCAATAGGTTTGGTTTTATTTTTAATTGCTGCCTTATTTGGATGGTATGGGTATAATGAAAGAAGAAAAGCTTTTAGAACTCTTAATATCCAGAAAAAAGAAATAGAAGAAAAAAATACCAATATTACTTCAAGCATTCAATATGCAAAACGGATACAAAGGGCTTTATTAATTTCAAACGATTACCTCAAAAAGGTTGTACCTGAACATTTTGTTTTTTACCAACCTAAGGATATTGTTAGTGGAGATTTTTATTGGGCTTATTTAAGTAATGATAATAAAGCCATTTTAGGGGTAGTTGATTGCACAGGTCACGGAGTTCCTGGTGCTTTTATGAGCATGATAGGAATGGGGTTGTTAAATGAAATTGTAATGGAGCATAAATTACATCATCCCAATCAAATATTAGATTCTTTAAGAAATGGTGTAATTACCTCTTTAAAACAAAGAAGCGGAGAAGATACTAATGATGGAATGGATATTTCACTTTCAGTTTGGGATAAGGAAAATAATATTTTAGAATATTCAGGTGCAAACAACCCAATTTATATTGTTAGAGATGGAAAACTTAAAGAAATTAAGGGTGATAAACAACCAATTGGATACTTTTTAGGAAGACAAAAACCATTTTCATTAAAAACAGAGCAGCTCCAAAAAAATGACATGGTTTATCTTTTTACTGATGGTTTTGCCGATCAATTTGGAGGAAAAAACAATAAAAAATATAAATATCTGCAATTTAAAAAGCTACTTACCAATATGGCTCCCATGGAAGTTGCTGAACAAAAACAAATTATCGAGAAAGAATTTACTGATTGGAAAGGAAACTATGAGCAATTAGATGATATCTGTGTTCTTGCGTTTAGGGTTTAATTTTCTATATTAAAACAATATTTCTGAAGGTTTAATTTTACATAAATAGTTAGATAATTATATATTTAATAGTTTATTTAATCTAATTCGTGTAATTTATTCACAGTCCAAGCTTCAGGCTTTGCATCAAATAAAATTTTTGTTTTCGCCCATGTTGTTTCAAAAAGATTACTGCGCCTGTAATTATTCAAATCGCTTTCAGATTTCCAATGACTGTAGGTAAAAAAGATATTGCCTTCTGATTTTTCCTGAAGAAGTTTTAAATGTTCACAGCCTTCAAAAGCTCTTATTTTTTCTTTCGATGTTTCAAAGACTTCTTTAAAATCATTTACCTTATCTACTTTAAAGGTCATTTTTACTATTCTAACGATCATTGAAAATAATTGTAATTGAGTGAGTTAAATGAAGTCCAACCAATTCTTTAGCATTTCCTGCACAAATGGCAATTTCTAAATACCCGGTTGAGCCAAAAAGAGCTAGAAGTTCACCTTCCACAGAATCAATGTATTTTGATTTTATTTCACTTAATGTGTACCTACTATTTCCAAATGCAATTGTAAAAGATCGCCCTTTACCAACTTCAATAAATAATTCTCTAGAAATATTAGTTATTACATTGCCATAAGAATCAATGTAAATAACAAAACCTCTTATACTTGTAGGGCTTACAACTGCTGCAAAATTTGTTCTCTCATTAATAGAATTTTTTGGACTTCCAATTACTTCAGGAGTTCCGCCACGTGCAATGTGGCAAGCAGCTTTTACAAAAATATCTTTGGTAGGGAAATTCACTCCTTCAATACTTTCTCTAATATTTAGGGAAACAACTTTATCAGGAGGGTGATCAAAAATTAATGAAAAAACGCCATTATCAGCACCAACAAAATAATGACCTTTATAAAGGGCTAAGATATGGTCTATAGATTCTGTTTTTTCAGGCCTAACTCCTAAAATATGAATTGTAGATTTTGGAAAATCCAGAAATGAGTTTTTTATTACAAAAGCAGCTTGTGCAATATTATACTTCTCAATATCGTGTGAGATATCAACAATAGCTACGTCAGGTAATTCTTTTAAAATATTACCCTTCAACGCTGCAACGTAGTAATCTTTGGTGCCTAAATCTGTTGTAAGTGTAATTACAGCCATAAATTAATAACAAGCCGCTTTTAACGATTGTATTATTGTTTATTTTGTGGCCAAAATTAGTTAATAAAGCGCATTAAATTCTTATTGCATTTGAAAGAAAAAATCATTGAATTCAATACTGAAAACCCCGTTGAGATTTTTGGGATAAACAACGTAAATATCAACATATTAAAACAAAGTTTTCCTAAAATAAAAATTATTGCTCGTGGCAATTTATTAAAGGTTTTAGGCCAAGAGAATGAGGTTGAGAGCTTTGAAAATATTATTGAACAGCTAACTAACTTTTATCTAAACTTCAATAAGTTAACAGAGGAAGATGTTAGAACAATAATTTCAGGTGAAAAACCAAATTTATCTTCAAAATCAAACCAAAATGGCGCGGGGCAAAAATCAAACCCTACCGATAAAATTATTTTATATGGCAGTGATGGCGAACCAATAAAAGCAAGATCGGTAAACCAATTAGACATGGTTGAAAGCATTGATAAATTTGATATGCTTTTTGCAATTGGCCCTGCGGGAACAGGCAAAACATATACATCTGTAGCTTTGGCAGTAAATGCTCTAAAAAATAAGGAAGTAAAGAGGATAATATTAACTAGACCTGCAGTGGAAGCAGGAGAAAATTTAGGTTTTTTACCTGGTGATTTAAAAGATAAATTAGATCCATACCTTCAGCCGCTTTATGATGCCTTGCGCGACATGATTCCTTCAGAGCGGCTATCTAATTACCTGGAAAAAGGAATTATTCAAATTGCACCATTGGCTTTTATGCGAGGCCGTACCTTAGACCATGCTTTTGTAATTTTAGATGAAGCCCAAAATGCAACCCAAAGTCAACTTAAAATGTTCTTAACCAGGATGGGTAGGTCTGCAAAATTTATTATAACTGGAGATATGACCCAAATTGATTTGCCTAAAAATCAACCAAGTGGGTTGGTACAAGCTGCAAATTTTTTAAAGGATGTTGCAGAAATAAAATTCATTTTTTTAGACGAAAGAGATATTTTAAGACACAATTTAGTTAAGAAAATAATAGCACAATACGATAGAAATGAGTCAAAATCTTAATAAGGGCGTATTAACAAAAACAACCTTTAACCTTCCAAACCAAGAATCTTTTTACAAAGGAAAAGTAAGAGATGTATACTCGGTTAATGATTTACTAATCATGGTTATTTCTGATAGAATTTCTGCTTTTGATTTTGTACTACCCAAAGGAATACCATTTAAAGGTCAAGTTTTAAATAAAACGGCAACATTTTTTATGGAGCAAACAAAAAATATTGTTCCAAATTGGCTTACTGCCACACCAGACCCTAATGTTGCTGTAGGAATAAAATGTGAACCCTTTAAGGTAGAAATGGTAATAAGAGGTTATTTGGCAGGCCATGCATGGCGCGAATACAAGCTAGGTAAAAGAATAATTTGTGGAATTCAAATGCCGGAAGGTATGAAAGAGTCTGATAAATTCCCCAAACCAATAATTACGCCTGCCACTAAGGCCGAAGAAGGTCATGATGAGGATATTTCTAAAGAAGATATAATTTCAAAAAATATTGTTTCGGCTGAGGATTATGCAGTTTTAGAAGATTATACATATAAATTATTTGCTGCAGGAAGTGAGCATGCAAAAAAGCAAGGTCTTATTTTAGTTGATACAAAATATGAGTTCGGAAAAGATAAAAATGGAAATGTCATTTTGATAGATGAAATACATACACCAGATTCATCTAGATATTTTTATGCTGAAGGCTATGCAGAAAGACAAGAAAAAGGGGAAAAACAAAAACAATTAAGCAAAGAGTTTGTAAGAGAATGGTTAATGGAAAATAATTTTCAAGGTTTAGAGGGACAAACTATGCCATTTATGCCAGATGATTTTGTTGACCTTGTTTCTAATAGATATATTGAACTTTATGAAAAACTAACCGGACTAAAATTTATTGGTGAAATAACAGAAAACCCTGAAGAAAGAGTAGAAAAAAATATTTTGAAATTTCTACAAAATTTATAATTATGAAAAAAATACTTTTAACCCTTTTATTTATTTCAATTGCCTTTGGTGGATTAATTGCGCAAACAGAAAATTCAAAAGAAAAATCTAATCCTATAAAATTTTCAGGGTTTGTTGATTTCTATTATTTGTACGATTTTAATCAACCATTTACAAATGATAGAGCACCTTTTGCGTTTGCTTACCAAAGACATAATGAGTTAAATATCAATCTAGGCTTAATAAAAGCCGCTTATGATGATGGAAAAGTATTCGCAAATATTGCATTACAAACGGGTACTTATGCACGAGATAATTATGCGGCAGAACCTGCCGAATTGAGAAATATAGCAGAAGCAAATGTTGGTATAAACCTTACAGATAAATTAACTTTTGATGCCGGGGTATTTCCATCGCATATTGGAGTTGAGTCTGCAATAAATCAAGGTTGTTATAATTTAACCCGCTCTTTAATGGCGGATGGATCGCCATATTTTGAAACAGGTGCAAGGTTAAATTACAATTTTGCTCCAAAATGGAATTTTAGTGCTTTGGTTTTAAACGGGTGGCAAAACATTTATGATAATAATGATAATAAAGCCCTTGGCTCTCAATTAACATTTGCTCCAAAAGAGAATATTACCTTAAATTATAGTACTTTTTATGGAAATGAAATGCCAAAAGGAAGCCCTGCGTTAATGCGTTTTTTTCAAGATTTTTATATTCAATACACCGACTTGTTTCCCAATTTTAGCGCAACAGTAGTTTTTGACCATATGTTACAACAGAACTTAACAGGAGGCAATGATGAAGTTTTTACCTTTTCAGGTTTATTTTATTATCAATTTGAAAATACTGGAATTGGCGCTAGAGTAGAGCACTACAATGACCCAACTGGTGTGGTAAATTCCACAGGAACCCCAAATGGATTTCAAGTAACTAGTGGTTCCTTAAACTTCGATTGGAATGTAAAAGAAAATGTTATGTGGCGGTTCGAAGGAAAATCTTATAATAGTTTAGATGCTATTTTATTTACAAGCAACCCATTAAATCCCTCAAAGACAGGTGCTTTCGTTGCCACTTCGCTTTCTATTGCCTTTTAGCGATCAGTTAATAAATCAGATAAGGTATTTTTTATGTTTTCTAGAAGCTCCATTTGTTCATGGCCCATTTCTAAATACATCTGAATATTTTTAATGGCTTCTATTAATTCATCTTCCTCAAAATGATTTTTGTTGTTTTCAATAATTGTTAAACATTCAAAACTAATTAAGTAATCATTTTTCTTTAACGCAAGGTCTATTAAAACCTGTAAGCTGCCCGAAGCATCAAGGTTTGAATTCCAAAAAGCTGATAGCAACTCAACTAAATGATGTTGATATTTTTCATTTTTAAAGGCATTAAAAAAGTAGATTTCTGCTCCTTCAATTTTTAAGTTTTGGAGCATCAAATTTGTTTCCCTTTTTACTTGAATTGACTTGGCATTGGCAGCTAAATTTATTATTTCAGGAATTATTTCTTCCGTACCAGTTGCTCCAATATCTTTTAAAGTTTTTAAAACTTCATCAACTTTTCCTGCTTTAAGCCCTTTTTGCCAAGCTTCAATTTTATTTTTAGTAGCCATTTTAATAATTTCTTGCACCAAAAATTCCAGAACCTACTCTAATCATTGTAGTTCCTTCATTTATTGCTATTTTATAATCGTTTGTCATACCCATTGATAGAGTATTAAAATCTTCAGATTTGTATTGCTCAAATATAGTTCTCAAAGATTTAAACTCTGAGGCGACTTTAGCTTCATTCCCAGTATTGGTAGCCATCCCCATCAAACCTTTTATGTTCACCCAAGGATAATTTTTTGATAAATCATTATCCAAAAGTTCCTTTGCCTCCTCTTCAGAAAAACCAAATTTTGTTTCTTCATCTGCAATATGAACCTGTAATAAAACATCCACTTTCCGTTCAATATTTGCAGCTCTTTTATTTATTTCTTTTAATAGCTTTGGTTTATCAACACCATGAATTAAGTGTATGAAATCAATAAGGTATTTAACTTTATTACTTTGTAAATGGCCTATAAAATGCCATTTTAATGTTTTTGGTAATTCATCATATTTCAGTTGTAATTCTTGTACTTTATTTTCTCCAAAATGTAATTGATTTACATCAAAGGCTTCCAAAACATCTTTATTTGGGTAGGTTTTACTTACCGCAACCAATTGCACGTTTTTGGGGATTTTAGATAATATTTCTTTAATGTTTTCCTTTATCATAAAAATTATAATTCATAAATTACCATTCCAGATCGAAGTTTTGGCTCTATCCAAGTAGATTTTGGTGGCATAACCATATTTGCATCTGCAACTTTTTTCACATCGTTAATATTCAAACCATGTAATGCAAAACCAACCTTTGCTGTTCCTTTATTTACTTGTTTTTCAATTGGCTTAATACCTTCGGTCCCGCTAACAAATCTTACTCTTTTATCTTTTTTAATATCAATAATGCCCAAAATGGTTTTAAAGACTTTATCACTTAAAATTTGGGTATCTAATCTTTTGGTTGGATGTTTTTCATCTTCATCAGAAATTTTACTTTTTAATAAATACCAACTATTACCTAAAAACATACCTATTTCATGGTGTTTAGAAGGGCCATTAAATTCCGTTCCAATAGCTTCTACCAGATAGAATTGTTCTTTAACTTTTTCTAAAAATTCATCTTCAGTAAATGGTTTAATAGAAGATAAAAGTCTATTAAACGGTAAAATATTTAATTCAGACTCGTCAATAAATAAAGTCATAAAATAATTTATTCCTAAAGAGTCATCATCCAACTTTCGAGAATCTTTAGCCAATAGGGAGGAAGACGCACTCCTATGATGCCCATCAGCAATATAAAGGGCATTAAACTTTGTGAATTCTTCTGTAATAACTTTAACTAGGCCTGGCTTGTCAATAATCCAAAATTGATGTTGAACATAATCTGTAGTTGTAAAATCAAATTCAGGTCTAATTGAAGTTACTTTTTCTTTTACAGATTTTAATTTTCCACTTTCCGGATGAGTCATTAACACAGGCTCAGCATTAAACCCAGTTTGTTCAAGATAAGTTTCGAACATCTTTTCCCTTTTTGTAAGAGTATGTTCATGAATTTTTATTTTACCGGACAAGTAGTCATTTACCGAAGCTCCTGCAATAATTCCAGAATATTCTTTTCCTTTTTTTGTTTGTTTATATAAATAAAAAGCTGCTTCTTCTTTTTTATAGAAATATCCTTTTTGAAGAAAATCCAGAAACTTTTCCTTGACCATCTTGTACTTTATATGATGGTTAGAAACCTTTTTAGGGAGGTAAAAATCGGGATTAATAATATGTAAAAAGCTAAAGGGGTTAGACTCTAATTTGCCTTTTAAATGTGGTTTTGTGTAGTTAATATAAGACCTAGAGGCCACTAGGTGTACTTTGTCTCTTGTTGGAAGTACAGCTCTGAAGGGAATAATTTTTGCCAAATGGATTGCTTTTATGCAAAAATAGGAGGTAAAAACCTCCTATTTTATTAATTGACAATTTATTTATGACTTTGTTTATTTTATTAAATTTTTAATAGTCATACCTTGAACTAAAACGGAGAATAATACCACAGCATAAGTACATGCTATAATTAAATTGGTTATTGATGCATCAATTCCAAATTCTGGAGCTGTTAACGAAAGAGCTAATGCTACAGAAATACCTCCTCTTAAACCTCCCCAAGTCAAAATCTTTATCGTTCCTTTTTCAAAAGTTCTAAAAAACCTCATTAATGTAATAGGAATAGATACGCCTATAAATCTGCAAAGTAATACAGCAGGAATAGTAAGTAAACCAACAAAAATCAAGTTTGTGTTTTCCATAAAAGCAGGAGCTAATACAAGCATTTGTAAACCTATTAAAATGAAAAGAATTGCATTTAGAGCTTCATCAATTAAAGTCCAGAAAGTGATAACATAATCACCGGCAATTCCTTCTTCATGCTCAGAACTGTTACCTTGGCCAATAATTAAACCCATAACCACCATTGCTAAAGGTCCTGAAATATGATATGCTAAAGCAACTTGACTACCAATTAATACAAGGGCAAGTGAAACAAGAACTTCAAGTTCTGTGTGCTCATTATCAATAATTACCAAAAGATAATAACCTAAAAAGCCTAAACCTAAACCTAGTGCTATTCCTCCTATTACCTCTTGTCCAAATAATAATCCAACTGAAGCAATAGAAACTTCTTGCCCGCTTCCACCAGTTGCAATGGCTAAAATGGTTAAGAAGATTACAACACCAATACCATCGTTAAATAGCGATTCACCTTCAATTTTAATTGAAAGGTTTTTTGAAATATTTGTGGTTTTTAAAATTGCGAGTACTGCAATTGGATCTGTAGGTGATATAAGAGCTCCAAATAATAGGCAATAAATGAATTTTATTTCAAAACCGAATAACGGAAACATATAAAACGAAATTGCTCCAACCATAAAGGTGGATAATAATGTTCCTCCAAAAGCCAAAATTCCGACAGGAATACCTTCTTCTTTTAATTTTTGAATATCAACATGTAATGCACCTGCAAAGAGCAAGAAACTTAGCATAATGTTGAGTAATACCTCTTTAAAGTCAATTCCTTTAAGAATGTTACTTGCTAAATTTTTAACTTCGGGTACAACAGTACCCACACCTAATATTACAATAGACATTAATAAAGCTAAGAGCATCAATCCAATTGTTGCTGATAATTTTAAATAATGAATATTAATAAAGGTAAAAATAGCAGCTAGTGTTACTAACAGGGCAATTAAATCTAATACACTCATAATTTTTGTTTAGCGGTCAGATTCAAAAGTAGACAAACTTTTAAAATACAAAACATAAGTTTTATTTTAGATTTATCATTTTTTATGTATGCTATTAACATAAGTTGCTTTTTTTTGCCAAAAACAATTACTTTAGTACTTTAACAAATAAGTTTATAGATGAAAAGATTTGGATATTATTTCACAGGCATTATTATCATGTTCACATTATTATCGATTAAAGGAGGGAAAGAAGAGCCTAGTACCACCAATGACACTTGTAAAAGAGATGAGTCGGTAGAAAAATGCAAAGCAGATTTAAACCCTTATAGGTATAGTGGCGTAAAAACTACTCATATTATATCAAAACCTTATGACCAGGTTATGGAAGTTGCAATGCCCCTATATTTTGACACTGAATATCGATTTGTTTTCAATTTAGATGGTTTAAATCCAGATATTAAAGTAGAGGTTTATGATAAAACGTTAAAAGATGATTCAAGGAAAAAACTTTACGAGTCATCAGCTAAACATTTTCAATATGAACCAAATATTGAGGATGGTTTAAATAGGTTGTATATTAATTATATAGTACCTCCTGTTGAGTCAAAAGATGAAACCTCTGAAAAGGGTTGTGTAATACTAACTACAGGATACCGTAATGTTTAATTCATAATACCCACATTAAATTATTTATATTCGTGCCCAATTAATTAATATTTATGAAAAATATAAAAACTTTAACCTTTATTTTAACCTTGTTTTTATTAGGCTGTGGAGGAAATACTGAAAAATCAGAGTCTTCAAAAATTCAAGAGGAGTTAAAAAAAGATTTAGAAAAACAAGAAGAAAATGGTCTTTCTGAGGAAGAAGAAGAAGAGTTTGATTTTGTTATGCCTTCTGCGCTTCAAATAACTTCAATTTTCTCAAGGCATGGTTCAGAATTCAATAAAGAGTATACTAATAAATTGTCTAACGTAAATAGGTATTTAAGCAAAGAAACCAAATTATTGAACCTTGGCGTTTATACATCAGATTTATGTTATTGTGTGCTAAATAATCAATCTCAATTATCTATTGAGTTTTTAAAGGCTGTTAAGAATATCTCTGAAGACGTTGGAATGGCTCAGATTTTTAGTTCTGGTCCAATCTTTGAAAGATTCGAGGCAAATATCGGAAATAGAGATTCCATAATATTTATAATGGCAGACCTTCAAGAACAAACTGACTTATATGTAAAAAGAAGTGACCAAGAACACTTGGCAATGATGATTTTTGCAGGGGCATGGGCTGAAGGAATGTATATTGGATTGCAAGATGCTAAAAACCTAGAGGTTGGTGCTGATATTGTTCCTAGAGTTGTAGAGCAAATGACTTTATTAGGTAACTTAATTAAAGGTTTAGAACTTCAACCAACAAAAAATAATGAATTGGATAAATTTATTTCTAAATACCAAGATTTAAAAGATTATTTTGAAAATATTGAGGGTGTTGATTTAGAGACTTTTGAGTATGATTTGTCAAAAATCACAAATGTGCACCTTGAAGAAATAAAGAATAAAGTAGGCGAAATTAGAGCCGAAATAGTAACTGTTAACTAAAAGATAAACCTAAATCGATGAGACGAATTACAATAAATTTTATTGCCTGCCTTTTTCTTTTTTTACCCGCTGTATCAATTGGTCAAGGTACCATTGTTGATGCTTGTGATTGGGAAAATGTAAAAAAGGATGCGAAAAAGGATTTAAAACCATATCAGTATTACGCATTTAAAATTACTAAACTTACATTTTCTGATACAGAGTTTGAAAAGGAAGTTGAAGTTCCATTATTCATGGATGCAGATTATAGATTTGTTTTTAATACAATGGGGCTTCCTCAAGAAATAAAAGTTCAAATATTTAATAGACCAAAAGGAAATCCTGATCGAAAAATGATTTATGAAGAAAAAGCTTCAAATAATCAATTTATTTTTGAACCTCAAAGGGGAGATGCAAAGAATCGGATTTATATCAATTATGTTGTTCCCCCTTCAAAATCGGGAAATGCTGATAAAGGCTGTGTTTTATTTTATTCAGGATCAAAATTTTAATATTTAAGTAGGTAAGCATGAGAAAGATTAAATTTATTTTACCATTTGCTATTAGCGGTTTATTGTTTTTGGCAGCTTGTGGAGGAGGAGAAACAAATGTTGAAACTTCTGTAGATGAAGAGTTTGAATATACGGATGCAGAGGAAGATGAAGCCTCTGATGATGGTGAGCAAACTCAGTATTTTTTGCCATCGGCCTTGCAAATTGGGTCTGTATTTCAAAAATCAGGGCTTAAATACTATGAAGGAATTGTTAATTCTCCTTTAAACGTAGAGAAGTATGATTCGAAAAATGCAATGCTCTTAAATTTTGGGGCTTATTCAGCTGACCTTGCTTATTGCGTATTGAATGGACAAAACCAAATAGCCTTAAATCAAATGAAAGCATTAAGATCTTTAGCAGATGGTATTGGAATGTCTTCAATTTTTAATTCAGAATCTTTATTTCAAAAATTTGAAAATAACCTAGGGAACCAAGATTCGGTTATTGAAGTAATGATTCAAATTCAAGAAAATATCGACATGTTTATTGATGACAACAATATGCAAAACATGGCTAATATCATGTTTGCTGGAGCTTGGGTTGAGGGAATGTATATTGGCGTGAAGGCAACATCAAATGAGGAGGAATCCCAAATTACAAGCAGACTAGTTGAACAAATGGTTATTTTAGATAATTTGGTAAAAGCAATTTCAACAGTTGAAAATAAAACTGGAAATCTTGAACAAATCGAAAACTCTTTAATTAGTCTTAGAGACTATTTTAACAATTTGGAAGAAATTAAAGGTAAAGAAAATATAAATTACAAAGAGGTTGAAATAGGTGTTGATAAGCTAAAAGAAATAGCCACTAGGGTTGTTAAGATGCGTACTTCATTTGTTGAACCTATTTAATTTTTAATTATGAAAAAGTTATTTATTGGTTTAAGTTTTCTTACACTAATGAGTTTTTCACTTTTTAATGATAGCTCAAGTAGAGAAATTATTAATTCTTGTGATAAAGAAAACTCTAAAGAAAAGTGTAAAAAAGCATTAGTACCTTATAGATATAGTAGTATGAAAGTAACCGATATTACTTTTAGGGGCTATAATCAAATTAAAGAGGTAACGATACCTTTATTTTTTGATTCAAAATACAGGTTTGTTTTTAATACTGAAGGATTACCTCATGATATTATTATTGAGATTTATGATAAACATTCTACTGAAAGAAAGAAAAAAGATGAACCATTGTTTACTGCAAATAGCTCTCAAAAGCAATTCAACTATGAACCTGAAGATGGTTTTGCATTAACAAACATTTATGTTAACTATTTAATACCTGCTGCTGAATCTAATGGTGATGTAGAAAAGGGATGTGTAGTTTTAATGTCTGGTTTTGAAAATGAATTGTCATTTCAATCTTTAGATGGAGGAGATGAAACAAACTAAAAATAATTAAGTAATTTAAACCTCAACAGTCGTTGAGGTTTTTTTTTGTTCATTTTTTGCTTTGCTTTTATTAACCATACATACTTAATTTATATTTGTTTCTAAATGAAGCCAAGAGTCCTTTTAAACTCCATACAACTAAACTTAACGCTAAGAAGGCTTTGCTATCAACTAATAGAAAACCATAATAACTTCGAGAATTCTATTATTATGGGAATCCAACCTCGGGGGGTAATGCTGTCTAGAAGATTGGTGAAAATTTTGCATGAGCAATATAATATTCAAGATATTCAACATGGTGAATTGGATATAACATTTTACCGAGACGATTTTAGAAGAAGAATTGAACCACTTCAGGTTTCTAAAACAAAAATTGATTTTTTAATAGAAAATAAAAATGTAATTCTTGTTGATGATGTTTTATACACAGGAAGGACTACAAGAGCCGCATTAGATTCACTTTTAGATTATGGAAGACCAACATCTGTTGAGTTTTTAGTTTTAATTGACAGACGTTTTTCTAGGCATTTACCAATTCAAGCTGATTATGTTGGCAAAACAGTAGATTCTATCGAATCTGAAAGAGTAAATGTAATGTGGAAAGAGTCAGACAAAAAAGATCAGGTATTATTAGATGTTTTAAGGGAAAACGATGAGTGAATTAAGTGTTGAGCATCTTTTAGGAATAAAATATCTTACCCCAGAAGATATAAATCTAATCTTTGTTACTGCTGATAATTTTAAAGAAGTAATCAATAGACCCATAAAAAAGGTACCATCCTTAAGAGATATAACGATAGCAAATCTATTTTTTGAGAATTCAACCCGTACTAGGTTAAGTTTTGAACTTGCCGAGAAAAGGTTATCAGCTGATATTGTAAACTTTTCGGCTTCGTCAAGTAGTGTTTCAAAAGGAGAAACCTTAGTTGATACTGTAAATAATATTTTGGCAATGAAAGTTGACATGGTTGTTATGCGCCATCCAAATCCTGGAGCAGGAGTTTTTTTAGCAAAAAAGGTTACTGCTAAAATTATTAATGCAGGAGATGGTGCCCATGAACATCCTACACAAGCACTTTTAGATGCTTATTCAATAAGAGAGAAATTAGGAGAGGTAAGTGGTAAAAAAGTTGTTATTGTAGGCGATATCCTGCATTCAAGAGTTGCTTTATCCAATATTTTTTGTTTACAAAAGTTGGGTGCTGAAGTTATGGTTTGTGGTCCTACAACGTTACTTCCAAAGTATATAAATTCTTTAGGTGTTAAAGTTGAGCATAATTTAGAAAAGGCCTTAGCATGGTGTGATGTTGCTAATATGTTAAGAATTCAATTAGAGCGACAGGAAATAAAGTATTTTCCTTCAATAAGAGAATATACATTGCAATATGGTTTAACCATGGAATTGCTTAAAAAACAAAACAAACCGATAGTTATAATGCATCCAGGTCCTATAAATAGGGGTGTAGAGATTTCTTCTGAAATTGCAGATTCAGATAGTTCTATTATACTTAATCAAGTAGAAAATGGTGTAGCAATAAGAATGGCTGTTTTATACCTATTGGCATCAAAAATCAAGCGTTAATAGGCTAAAGTCGAAAGCCCTTTATACTATATTTGTTTAAAATATTTTCATGTTTAATATTTCATTAGAAGAAAAATACGCAGTTATTAAGGTTGTTTCAGACAAGTTGAACAGTTTGAATGCGCCTGATTTAAAAAATAAATTTGTGACCTTAGCTTCTGAGGATGTTAAAAATGTTGTTTTAGACCTTAGCGATGTTAAGTTTTGCGATTCGTCTGGTTTAAGTGCTATTTTAGTAGGAAATAGAGTTTCAAAAAACTCTAATGGAACTTTTGTTGTTTCAGGAATTAAAGATATGGTTGAAAAGCTAATTCAAATATCTCAGTTAGATTCAATTTTAAATATTACACCAACAATTACCGAAGCCAGAGATTTAATTTTTATGGAAGAGGTTGAACGAGATTTTGATAATTCAGAAAAATGAAAAATATATATTTAACCTTATTTGTAGCTTTTTATTCTTTTATTTCCTTGGCTCAAATTTGTATTCCAGATAATTCTTTTACATCTCCTGGATATTATCCCGATTCACTTTCTCCAGCTACTATTGGAGCAAGTTATGAGCAAGTTGTAACAATTATTGTCCCTTCAGATACTGTTATTGAATTAATTCCTGGCGTTCCCTCTACTTTACCAATTGATTCAATTGTTGTAACTAGTATTTCAAACTTGCCTCCGGGATTTTCTTATGCATGCGAACCAAGTTCTTGTTCTTTTACTGGAGGAAGCACAAATTGCATGATAGTTACAGGAACACCTTTGACTGGAGCTGGTGAATATAATTTAATAGTAAATGTTGATGCATATAGCTCTCAAGCAGCAATTTTCGGTCTTTCTCCCCTTGCTGAAACTATAAATTTTGGAAAATTCACAGTTTTTGATAATGTTGGCGTTGAAACTATTGAAAACTCAAATTTTAAAATTGAAAGTATTTCTCCGCAACCTTTTCAAGGTAGTGGATTTATCAATTTAACATCTCCTACATCTGGAAATTTAAGCCTTGATTTTATTGATGTTTTAGGAAAAAAAGTAGCTTCACAATCTTTTTTAATTTCAAAAGGAAGCTCCAAAATTCAATTGAATCAAAATTTGAGTGCTGGCTTATACTTTGTAATCGCTACTTTGGATCGATATTCATATGCAACAAAGTTTGTTGTTGCTCAATGACCAGATTTGAAGTAACTGTTTTGGGATCAAATTCTGCGATTCCAACAGCAAATAGGTTTCCAACATCTCAACTTCTTAACGTAAATGAGTCTTATTATTTAATTGATTGTGGTGAGGGCACTCAAATTCAATTAAGAAGAAATAAATTAAAGTTTCAAAGAATAGAAACTATTTTTATTTCTCACCTGCATGGCGACCATTACTTTGGTTTAATAGGACTTTTAACTACGATGCACCTCTTGAAAAGAGAAAAACCATTAACAATTGTAGCCCCAGAAAAACTCAAGGATATAATAGCTATACAGTTAGAAGCGGGAGGAACTCAAATTGGATACGACATTAATTTTATCCCTATAATATTTGAGAATGGTTATATAATTTTTGAAGATGAAAAAATTTCTGTTTCCATATTGAAATTGAAACATAGGATAGATTGCGCAGGTTTTATTTTTAAAGAAGTTGAAAAGCAAAGGGGAATAAAAAAAGATGCTATTGCTGATTTTCAATTATCTATTGAAGAAATTCAATCTTTAAAAGGAAACAAACCAATTAAAAGAAATGGGATTGATTTATTTGAGGAATTGTTAGAAGAGCAAACTCCAATAAGAAGCTATGCTTATGCAACGGATACTAAACCTGTAGAGTCTATTATTCCCTTGATATCGGAAGTTGATTTGTTATACCATGAATCAACCTTTTTGAAAACCGAAACAAAAAGAGCCAGAGCCACTTTTCACTCAACTACACATCAGGCTGCAAATATTGCAAAAATGGCCAATGTTAAAAAGTTAATGTTAGGGCATTATTCCACTAGGTATACCGAATTGGAGCCTTTATTGTTAGAAGCGAAAGAAATTTTTGAAAATACTATTTTGGCAGTTGAAGGTAAAACGGTAAAAATTTAATTACCAATCTTCGTCTAGCATTAATAAGGCTTCTGCAAGTTCTCCTTGAGTCCTACCATCATCTAGCTCTTTTGCAATTTTTATCCCCTCTTTATATATGTCAATTGCTTTTTCTCTATCACCATGGTCTTCATATATTTTGCCAAGTTGGTAATATACAGCAAGGTATTTTGCGTCAATACTTTTAATGTTTTCTAGTAATTTTTGAGCTCTTTCTACCTTGCCAAATTTTTTGCATTCAAGAGCCGCAGCATAGTTCAAAAATGTGTCTGTTGGGTTTTTACTCAACATATCCTCAATCATTTTTAACCTGTCTTTACTCATGCTTAATTTTGTTTGTCAAATGTATGATTTTTATGGCTTTTTAAGGGTGTTTGAAACTCAAAAGGGTAGAAGTTTTACAAATTTCATTAACAAAACACTACTTTCTATTTAGCATTAAAGTTTAAATCTTTTAAGAGTAATGCTATTTGACTTTTTACTAGACTATCTTCAATAGCTATTTTAATGTTTTCACCTTCTTTTCTCGTTAAATGCCATGAAATGGGAATTTCTTCATTTGGTGTTGATTTTAATGCTAATTCATAAATAGAAATTTCATTTTCTAAATTTTCGGAAAGAAATTGGGTCAACAAATCTTGTTGATATGTTTGAATTTTTAGCCAATTTTGAGTAAATCCACCTAATGGATTTGTTAAAGATTTAAACAGGCTGCTTACAGGATTTTGATTAATTTTTATTTCTTTAGGCGTGTCTCTAATTTGTACAATTATTACTCCCGAAGTATTTTCGTTAATCCAATGTTTTAAATGATAAACATAGTTTAGGTTATTAAGGAGTCCAAAATTATCACGTATTCCTGCATCCATTACTTCAATGGTTGGAGTTGAAGGTAAACTAACATTAGGCAAAACATAAGGAAAAGTAGCGCTCATTCTTATTACCGATGAAAACAAAACACTATCGGCATTTTGATTTTTAAAAAAACGTCTAAATTCAATACTTTCGGGTGAACTTACATAATTTAAGTTGTTACTTCTAAAGTTATTAGTTAGAAAAGATAAATGTGAAGAGCTAATTATTAGCCTTCTGCCATCATTAGAAATTGTAGGCGCAAAAACTATGGATGGAATAGTTGCATCTAACTCAAATGGTTCAAAATAGGCTAAGGGATGGTAAAATGCAGAATCCAAATTTTGATGCAATAAATTTTCAAAATTATATGCCCTATCTTTTATATAGGTTTGATTTTGAATCTTCAAGTTTTTAGGTCGGTAAAAGATATCTCTTACTACATAAGTGTAAATGATAGGGTTTAATAAGTCTAAGGTTAAATTCTTAAACGATTTTTTAAAATCAATTTTTTTATTTTCAATTAATTTTTTTCTGTAAAGTTCTCTGTAGTAAGAAGCGCTTAAAATTCCTCCTGAAGAACCTGAAATAAGAAATACATTTTTAAAAAACTCGCCTGCAGTAATTGAATCTAAATAATGAAGTGTATTAAATGTCCAAGCAGCAGATCTTAATCCACCTCCTGAGCAGTTTATCAATAATAATTTTGGTTTTTTATTGGATGTAGTTACCTTTCGTTTCCACTTGTCTAAGGTTTGTTCTTGTTGAAAAATATCGTTTTCGTAGTTGTAAGTATTTGAAATTTGATTTTTTAAAGTTTGATTGTTATAAAATGCTTTTTCCCCATTATAATGCAACCCATAAGCCTGGTTATTATAATTGAAAAGCTGGTGTTTTGAAAGAAAATTTATTCCAAAAATTATAGTAATTAAAACAAAAGGGGTCCATAAATTTAACCACGACCTCATGGCACTATAAATCATTAGTAAAAGTGTTAAAACCAAAAAGACACTAGCCCCCGCTGGAATAAAAAAAACAGGAGTATCTCCAAAAAATCCCAAAAGGATTACAGTGAAAATTAGACCTAATTCAAAAAGTGAGGCATTAATATGGTTTTGCTTAATAATTGACCGCAACAATTTATCTTCATAGTGCTCTCCTGTATTGGCGAGTTTTATTCGAATAAGTGACCCAATGTAAGTTTTTATTTTCCAAGATTCTGTTCTTTGAATTTCAGAAGTCCAATTTTTATCTTTGTGTAAAAGGTCTACAATAGCCTCTTTTTCTGAAAATTTAGACTGTTTAATATTTTTATTCGTTCCTAGAAAGTAAACAATTGAAATAATAATAAAACAAAAGGTCCCGAGATATAAACCTAATAGATTAATTGTAGAATCTGATTCAGAAATTAATTCCCTACTTACCTGAAATTGATAGATTTTTAGGCCTAAATAAACTAGAAATATTAGAGGAATAAAACTATTGTTTAAAGCATACTTATAAAATGGGCGAGATAAGGTTGCAATAAATGGAAACTTATATCCATTAGCAATGTAACTTGAAATATGATAGGCAATAATGAATCCCCCCAAAGAAAAACCAATAATAAAGTGGCTCACAAACCCAACTTTTCCTAGATATTCTGGAAAAAAGAAAGTGGTTGGAATTCCATAAGTTGAACCAAAACTTTCTGTAGTAATTAACCAAGGAATTGACCAGAAAACAAGTAAAAACCAATTGCTTTTTAACTGAAGTAAAAGCAGTTGGAGTGGGAAAAAGTAAAAAATTCTTGCGACTCTTTCACGCCACGGAATTTTGGGAAATATCAATTTTTTTTGTTTAAAGATAAGCTTAAAGCTTACTATTTACAACATCTAAAATTTCAATTTCTTTTGCTTTTGCTAGCGAAATAATTTTTTGTGCTTTTCCTAATATTTCTGTTTTAAAATCAATATTAGTAATTGAGTTTGCATTTACTCTTACATTTAAATATGCTCCTTCAACAGCTGTTCTAGCACACAAAGCACCAACACCAACATCGGTAATTGAACTTTTCATTCCAGATTTAGCCATTTCATGCATCACTTCCATAGAATTGTATGCAATTTCCATTACTTTATAGGGAATTTCTGTAGCGTATTTTGTTGCATCCTGAATTGCTTTTTTTCTAACAATTACCTGATTTTCATTATCTTTTGGTAACCTAAATGAGTCCATAATTGCATTAAATGAGTTGGTATCCTCGTCAACCAATTTTAGTAATTGGTTTTTGTAAGCTTCACCTTTTTCTGCCCAATTTGAATAATACTCCCATTTATCATCCCAACCTCTTTTGTGAGAAGATAAATTACCAACCATCGTTCCTAACGAAACACCTAAAGTTCCAACATAAGCAGCAATAGAGCCACCGCCGGGTGCAAGAGATTCTCCTGCCGTTTCATTAGCAAATTCTGTAAGGGTTAAATTTATTAATGGACTTGAATATTTATCTTCCATTAAATATTCAATTATTTTTTCTTTTGGATTAAATGGCTTTAAATCATCTAAGCCTAGAGATTTTACCGCAATTTTTATTATTTCAGATTCGCTAACTCCAAGAGACCTATTTTGTTTTTGTAAAAAATATTTCCCGGCGTCCAACATAGCTTTCAAGGGAACTAGACCTACCAACTCACTTCCTGTTACTCTAATACCTCGTTCTTGTGCAGCTGTTAAAGTTTCATCAAATGCTTTATGAATGGAGGTTATGCTAATATTGGTAAGGTTATATGAAATTTGTGCAATTCCATATTCTTCAATATACCAACCGATTCCTTTTACTGCTTTTAATTTTCCTGGAATTCGAATTGGATTACCGTCAGTATCATTTTCAATTTCACCTGTAATAGGGTCACCTTTGCGTTTTACCCTTCCGGCTTCACGTAAATCAAAGGCAATAGCATTGGCTCTTCTGGTTGAAGTTGTGTTTAGGTTTATGTTGTAGGCAACTAAAAAGTCTCTTACGCCTATTGCCGTAACTCCGCTGGTTTTCGCTTTTTTAAATTCTGCAGGACCAAAATCTGGTTTCCATTCAGGGTTTACTAATTTTTCATTTAGTTTTTCATATTCGCCTGCTCTAACAGTTGCTAGATTTTTTCTTTTTTGTTGGGTTGCAGCAGATTCATAAAAATATCCAGGTATTCCTAATTCATCTCCTACCCGTTTTCCTAACTCATGGGCGTATGGAATAATTTCATCCATACTAATATTTGAAATTGGAATTAATGGGCAAACATCAGTAGCTCCAAATCTAGGATGCTCTCCACTATGTTTACTCATATCTATGAGTTCGCTTGCTTTTTTTATTAACCTAAAGGCAGCTTCAATTACCTGTTTAGGTTCACCAACAAAAGTTATTACAGTTCTATTTGTAGCTTTTCCAGGATCAACATCCAAAAGTTTAACTCCTTCAACAGTTTCAACAACTGCAGCAATGGCCTTTATTTTGGCTTCGTCTCTTCCTTCGCTAATATTTGGAACACACTCTATTATTTGTTTTTGCATGGCATGTAGGTTTTGGCGCAAATGTATAGGTTGTAACTTTTGTTCTAGCGAAAGAAAAGACATTTTCAGAAATTAATTTCTTTCTGAATATTACAAGTTTAAGATTGGCATATTTGGGCTTATTTTTCAGATTAAAACTGTTTTGATTGATATTTTAGAAGATAATGTTTTATGAACCGGACAGCGGTCTGCGATTTGTAAAAGTCTAGATTTTTGCTTTTCATCAAGGGAACCTATTAATTCAATCTCTCTATAAAATGTATCAATTTCAATTGGTTTTTCATCGGTCATATCCTTGCAATCATCTGCATGTTCTTTGGCGTAGTTTAAATGGACTTCAACTCCCTTCAATGGGATTTTTTTAAAATCAGCATACATTCTCAAAGTCATTGCCGTACATGTGCCTAATGATGCCATTAGCAGGTCATAAGGGGTAGGGCCCATATTTTGTCCACCTGCACTCTCTGGCTCATCTGCAATAATAGAATGGTCTCCTGTTGAGATGTAAGTGGTAAATTTTTCATCTTCAATTTTTACAGCTACTTCTTTTTTAACCTTTGGGAAATTGGGATTTTCAAATGGAATATATTTTTTTGCCCAACTCGCTATTAAATCTGCAGCATATTGAGAGTCTTCTTTTTTGCTTAATAAATGGTCGGCTCCATCTAAAGCAACAAAACTTTTAGGATGTTTTGATGCCTTGTAAATATTTGCAGCATTGCCAACATCAACAATTTTATCTGTTGGCGAGTGTAAAATTAAAATTGGCACATTTAGGTTATTCAAAACACTTAGCTGGTTTTGTTCATTTACATCTTCAATAAATTGCTTAGAAATTTCGAATGGTCTGCCACCAATATTTACCGTAGATTTTCCCAATTCTTTTATTTCTTCTAAAGAATTAGAAAACAATTTTGTTACGTGATTGGGGGAATAAGGCGCACCTATGGTTACCAAAGCTTTTACAGAATTAATATGTTTTGTTGCAGAAATAACAGCAGCTCCGCCTAATGAATGTCCAATTAAAAGACTTGGAGCCTCATAATTTTTTTCTAAAAATCTTGAAGCTGCCACTAAGTCTTGAATGTTAGAAGTAAAACCAGTTTGAGAAAAATCTCCTTCACTTTCTCCTAAACCAGTAAAATCAAACCTTAATACAACATATCCTTTTTGAGTTAAAGCTTTTGAAATATGAATTGGTGCATTTAAATTTTTATTGCAGGTAAAGCAATGTGCAAATAATGCTGTTCCTTTTATTTTTTTTCCGACAGGCATTTCTAGCCTTCCTGACAATACTATTCCATTATTATTTTCAAAATTTACTTTTTCTGAATTCATTATTTTTTTTGTTAGTAAACATAAATTAACTAGTGCAGAATAACTGTAAATTTGAAGACATAAATCAAAAACCTATGAAAAAATTAATTACTTTATTTCTCGTTGTTTTTATTGCATTTCACTCAAATGCACAAATTACAGTTACAAGCTCTAACATAGCAAAGGTTGGAGACTTGGTAGTAACAGTATATGATAGTGTTTATGCAGATTTATCTGGACCTTCTGGCGGAAGCCAAACTTGGGATTTAACTAGCTTAAATAGTAAAGAGAAAGATACAATCGCATTTATTTCTCCTGCTGGCCGCCCTGGTTTTAGTATTTTTCCAACTGCTAACCTTGCAGTAGCAGAAGACAGTGGAACTACTTTTGTATTGTCTGACGCTAATGAATTTACATTTTTAGGAAGCTACGGTATTTCGGGAGGAATGCCAGATACAACTGAGTTTAATTGGAAATGGATGGAGTTTCCATCAAATGATGGTTCTAATTTTAGTGGGGCTTTATTCTTGGAGGAAAACACTATTGATTTAGGCACTTTCGGAATTGGTGTAGATTCTGTTACTTTAACTATTTCAACAGAATATGCATCTACTATTGATGGCTGGGGAGTTGTAAAAACCCCTGCAGGAAATTGGGATGCCTTAAGACAAAAAATGGATTTAAATTCAAAACTTAGTGGAGTTCAATATACAGGAGGAGTAAGTAGCCCATTATCTGCTGCTGTTCAAGCTCTTTTTCAACTTGATACTGGTATTATTTCTACATCCTCTATGTATAGGTGGTGGGGAAGTGATGCCAATGCAAAGTTTTTTATTGCTTCTGTTGATACAGGAGAAATATTTGGCGGAAACCAATATTTAGATATCAGCCCTTCAGGTCCTCCAGCAGGAATTTATATGACAGATGAAATTCCAGTTGAAGTTACAGCTTATCCAAACCCTGTGATTCAAGATTTAAATATTGATTTAGGTACTGAGAGCGGTAAAGCTATTTTAAGAAATATTTTAGGACAAAAAACGGCTGAAAAGGTTATTTATAGAGGACAAAATTTGATGAACCTTTCAAATTTTGATTCTGGAACTTACTTTTTAGAAATTCAAAACGAAAATGGAGATGTAATTGAAACTGAAAAAATTCAATTAGTCAAGTAAATTAACTTAGTAATAGATAACATAAAAATTAAAAATGCCCTTTACTTTTGGTAAAGGGCATTTTTTTTTGATCGGTTTTGATTTAATACCTTGCTACTTCTTCGGTTGGTGTTTCTTGGCTTTTATCATAATCTTGATTTTCACCTGCTAGGGCAATAAAAATTGCTATTATAGTCATAACACCTAAAAGTACCATTGTAATTTCAATGTGTGAGAATCCTCGTTTTTTCATGTTCATTTCGGGTTTGTGGTACAAATGAAATATTTCTTATCAGTCTAAAAAATGATAAAAAACACCCCAAAAAATGACTTTTGAGAACTTTCAAATTTTCTTCCCAGAAATAAATACTTCACCTATCAAGCTTTCGCCAAATGAATAAGGCAAATAAGCTAGATTTTTCATTGGTTTTGTTATTATAAACGAAGCCTTTTTTCCAATTGTTATACTGCCCAAATTACCAAGTACTTCCATAGCAGCACCAGAATTTAAGGTGACTGCATTGATTGCTTCTTTGGGTAACATTTTATTCTTGATGCAAGCAAGAGCTACTACAAAACTCATATTATATGATGGGGTAGAGCCAGGATTAAAATCTGTTGCAATTGCCACGGGTAGGTTTGCATCAATCATTTTTCTTGCTGGAGCGTATGGAATACTCAAGAAGAAAGAACATGATGGTAAAATTGTAGGAATACAGGTTGAGTTTTTTAATGAATCAATATCTGCATCGGTCATAATTTCTAAATGATCAACAGAAATAGCATCTAATTGAACACAACTTTGAACCCCGCCAATTGAAGTAAACTGATTTACATGAACTTTAGGTTTCAAACCAATTTTTAAAGCTTCTTTTACTACAAATTCAGTTTCTTCAACAGAAAAATAATTGGTTTCGCAAAAAGCATCAACATATTCTGCAAGACTTTCCTTTTTAATTATAGGCAACATTTCATGAACAATCAAATCTAAATAACCCTGATGGTTGTTTTTAAATTCACTAGGGTAGGCATGAGCACCTAAAAAGGTTGCTTTAATGGTTATGGGATGCGTTTCTTTAAGTTTTTTTATTACCCGAAGCATTTTTATTTCAGCTTCTACCGTGAGGCCATAGCCACTTTTTATTTCTACTGCGCCAGTTCCTTGCTTCATTATTTTATTAAGCCTTTCAAATGCATCTTTATAAAGCTCATCCTCAGAAAGGTTTTGAAGTTTTTTTGCCGAATTTAAAATCCCGCCCCCTTTTTCTGCAATTTCTTGATAGGTTAATCCTTTGGTTCTATCAACAAACTCTTCCTCGCGAGAGGTTGCAAAAACCGAATGGGTATGAGAATCAATAAAAGTTGGCATTACAAAGCACTCGTCAGCATCTATTACCTCAAGATCTCTCCAATCAGTAATTCCGGGCCAATCTTCCATTTTTCCATAATCAACAATTAAATCATTTTCTATGGCCAACCAAGCATTTTTAATTTGTGGTAAAAAAGCCATTTCTTTTCCTTTTACAGGGTTTTTAGACTCTTCTCCCTCTCTAACCTGAAGCAGTGATTTTATATTTTTAATGAAAACTTTTCCCATTTAAATTTCTTTAATGCTTACAAAAGTGGTAAAATTTAAACCTTTAATACTAAAATCAATAGTTGTATGTTATTGTATTGATTTTTAAAATAACTAAACCCTTAAAAATGAAAAAGTTAACCATATTATTTGTTTTTTCAATTTTATCTAATTTTCTTTTTGCCCAATTTTCAATAGATACTGTTGAAACCAAAAAAGGAACAAGAATATTAAACCATGAAATTGGATTTAATTACCAAACTTTTGCAGGTACAATTCTAGATGGCTCTCCGGGATTATTGTCTTTAAACCTTACGTATAAAAAGAATTTGATTTCTGGAAATGCATTGAGGTACAGTATAAACTTTGAAAGAGAAAATAATTTGTTTATTAATTACAATCAAAACACAGTAAATATTAGCCCAACAGGTAAAACGATTCTCAATAAAAATAGAGATCAAAATATAACTTATTTAGGTTTTGGTTGGGAATATAGAAAGCCCACAACTGAAAAATTTACACTATTTATAGCTTTAGATGGTTTGGTTGGATATAGAAATAGCCGCGAAAAATATCTTGAAACTACATACAAGGCAAATGGAGATTCTATTTTTTATGGAGGAAACTCTTCGATTAAGGTTCCTGATTATGACTTTGAAGACATAAATCAAATTGAATCTTTAAATAGCCACAGTTTTGCGTTAGGATTGAGGTCTCATTTAGGAATTTTGTGGGCTTTATCTGATAGATTTTTACTCTCTACCGCTATGGAAGTTAGAGGTTTATATACTTTAAATACAACCCAAAAGGTTAATGGAGTTACAGGAGAAAAGTCAAGCTATACTTCTTCTACCTTAGATTTTAACCAAAAATTGATAGGCGATTTAAGTCTTTTTTATAGATTTTAATTTCTACCAGCACAATGAACACAAAACCTTGATTGTGGCACCAATAAAAGTCTTCCAATAGGAATATCATTTTTACAACGAGCACAAACACCAAAATCTAAATGGTCAACTCTTTCCTCCATTTTTAAGAGTTGGTCAAGCTTTTCCTCGGCTTTTCTTTGAGCCGCTTCCATGATGCTTTTATTGTTTATGGCATCCATTCTAGAAACCCTTCCAATTGCGTTTTCAGGCGCTATAGGTTTTGTAAACTCTTTGTATTCAGTTATTTTTTCTTTTGTAGATTTTATTTCAAGTTCAATTTTTAATCTTAATTCTTCCTTTTGAGCTTTTTCCATGTTTTAAAATTAACAAATGAATTTTAACGCATTTCAATTATTTGATTTATTAACCCCGAAATTTTTGTTCCTTTTGTCAACATCATCATATGCGAGCCATCATCAACAACATAGTTATGGTTGTTTTTTTTTAGAGGTAATGTATGGTCTTTTTCTCCATGAATACTATAAATTTCATGATTGTTTTTCATTAATTGCCACTGAACAATCATATGTGTTGCTCGTTTTATAAATTTAGGATTTTTGGCCTTTAGCATAACTTTAAAAGTTTCTTTATTTCTTTTTCTGTCGGGTTCAAATAAAGGTTGAACAAAATAGGAACTCCATTTATATACTGCTGCAGGAATTACCTTATAAATCGGAAACCACCGCATAAATCGATATCGATTTGGAATTTCGTTTTTGTTTTTTGCAGATGAAATTAAAATACATTTTTCAGGATTTAAAACTTCATTTAGTTCGGCACAAATCATCCCACCTAATGAAACACCAATAAAGTAATAAGGCAGATTTGTATCTATTTTTGATACAAATCTCATAGCATATTGATTTAGACTTTCTTTTCTATTAGGATCAGGGTAATCGATATAAACTTTAGTGAAATTTGCATCCAAATTGAGGGAGTCAAAAATTCTAGAATCACTGCCCTGGCCTGGAAATAAGTAAAAAACTGGTTCTTGCGAAAAAACTGGTTTCAATAAAAATAAACCGAGTAAAACAACCAACCAATTTTTAAACATTATCAAATTTTTTAAGCTTCAATTTAGCAATTGAATTAACCCGAAATCAAAAAAACTACATTTGCTTTTCATGGCAAGTAATTCTATTGGAAATATAATAAAATTAACCACTTTTGGCGAGTCTCATGGCATTGCAATTGGAGGAATTTTAGATGGTTTTCCTGCAGGACTAAAACTTAATTTTGAGTTGATAAATGCTGAAATGGCTAGACGAAAGCCAGGCCAAAACAAATTAACTACACAGCGCAAGGAAAGCGATTTACCAATTTTTCTTTCGGGCTTAAAAGATGGAATTACCACAGGAATGCCAATTGCGTGGAACATAGAAAATACAAATCAAAAAAGTAAAGATTATTCTCATTTAGAAAATACATACAGACCATCTCATGCCGATTTTACTTACCAAGAAAAATATGGAATAAGAGAGGTTAGCGGCGGAGGCAGGTCTTCGGCAAGAGAAACGGCAAATTGGGTTTTGGCAGGAGCTATTTGTAAACAATTTCTGCAATTGCAAAAAATTGAAATAAATGCTTTCGTAAAATCTATTGGAGTTATTTCTATTCCGGAAAATACCAATTTTGATTTTGATTTTATTGAAAAAAACCCATTAAGAACAGCACATTTAGAAACCGCTGAGGCAATGGAAACTTATTTGAAGCGAATTAAAAAGGAAGGTGATACTGTTGGTGGAGAAATTTCGGGAATTGTGCATAATTTACCTATTGGTTTAGGTGACCCAATTTTTGAAAAACTACATGCTAATTTGGGCAAAGCCTTTTTTACCTTGAATGCTGTAAAGGGAGTTGAATTTGGTTCTGGTTTTAAAGCAACTAAAATGAAAGGCTCTCAACACAATGATATTTTTACCAATGAGAATGGAAAAATTGTTACTGAAACTAATAATTCGGGTGGATTACTTGGTGGAATTAGCAATGGAATGCCCTTAACTTTTAACATAGCTTTTAAGCCGGTTGCAACTATATTGCAAAAGCAAAAGTCGGTTAATCAAAAAGGTGAAGAAACACAATTGGAAGGAAAAGGAAGGCATGATGCATGCGTTGTGCCTAGAGCCGTTCCTATAGTTGAGGCACTTGTTGCTATAGTTGTTGCAGATCATTTATTAATGAAAAGAGTAAATACAATATGAAAAACATTCCATTACATTGGAAAATAATTATAGGACTTATTTTAGGGATTGTTTGGGCATTACTTTCAAGCTTTTTGGGTTGGAGTAAATTCACAATCGATTGGATTAATCCTTTTGGTGTAATTTTTATCAATCTATTGAAGTTAATTGCCATTCCTTTGGTTTTATTTTCCATAATTAAGGGAATTGCAGATTTAAAAGACATCAACAGTTTGGGTAAAATTGGAATCAAAACTTTGGGTGCTTATTTGGTCACAACAGTTATTGCAATTTCTGTTGGCTTGGGTATTGTAAACCTAGCACAACCTGGAAACTTCGTAGATAAAGAACAAAGAATTTTAAATAGGTTAAACTATGAACTTTGGGTTCAGGAGACCAACGGAGTTGAAATAAAAGATGGCCAAAACTTTTTATCAAATCCCGAATATGAAGCACAAAGAGAAATTGCCATAGCAAATTACCAAGGTGTTGATAATGAGGATATCGGGGTTTTGGCGAAAGTTAATTCAGCAGATCAAAGAAAGGATGAGGGTCCTCTACAAATTTTAGTAGATGTGGTGCCTTCTAACATCTTTTTTGCTTTAGGGAGCAATAGTTTAATGTTACAAATTATATTTTTCGGTCTTTTTTTTGGTGCAGTAATGCTAATGATTGATGAAGATAAAGCAAAACCTGTTTTTGATTTTATAGTAGGTGGAAATGAAATATTCTTAAAAATGGTAGATGTAGTAATGAAAGCTGCACCATTCTTTGTTTTTGCATTGTTAGCGGGCAAAATTTCTGAAATGGCAGGAGATGACCCTGGAAAAGTTGTGGAAATTTTTTGGGGATTAGGTTCCTATTCGCTTGCTGTTGTTGTGGGTTTAGGATTACTAATCGTAGTAATTTATCCTTTAATTGTTCACTTTTTTGTAAAAGGTATTTCTTACCGAGATTTTTTTAGAGGAATAGGAGAGGCCCAAGCACTTGCTTTTTCAACATCAAGTAGCGCAGCAACTTTGCCTATTACTATGGAGTGTGTAAATGAAAAACTAGGAGTTTCCAAAAAAATAAGCTCTTTTGTTTTACCTATTGGGGCCACAGTAAATATGGACGGAACTTCACTTTACATTTCTATAGCAGTTGTATTTCTTGCCCAATTTCATTTAATCGATTTAGATTTTGGTCAACAATTAACCATAGTTTTAACGGCAACTTTGGCTTCAATTGGAGCATCTGCTGTGCCAAGTGCTGGGTTAATTATGATGATTATGGTTTTGCAATCTGTTGGACTAAACCCCGCTTGGATTGCAATTATTTTTCCTGTTGACAGAATTTTAGATATGCTTAGAACAGTTGTTAATGTAACAGGTGATGCAACTGTTTCAACAGTAATTGCTTCCGCCGAAGGTGAATTACAACCAATAAAAAAATAAGTTAAAAAAAAACAAAATCGGCAGTATTTTTAACTGAAAAACCTATATTCTCAAATCACTTCTTAACTTAGCATTCTGTTATAATTTTAACACATCATTCTATGAAACTTATTATTAAAATTCTTGGTGGCATTGTTTTTTTATTGTTGCTTTTAATCATTCTTATCCCTATTATTTTTAAGGATAATCTTGTTCAAATTGTTAAAGACGAAGCCAATAAAAACCTAAATGCAAAAGTGAATTTTGGTGAATTCGATTTGTCAATTTTAAGCAGTTTCCCCAATTTAACTTTTACTATTAATGACGTTGATGTATCTGGCGTAGATAATTTTGAGGGTGTTAACCTAGCCAAAATAGGAACGCTTTCAACCACTTTAGATGTAATGAATGTAGTTACAGGTTCTAAAGTTTCTATAAAAAGTATTTCATTAGAAAATGCTGATATTAATATAATTACGGCCAAAAATGGCAAAGCCAATTATGATATTTCCAAACCAAGCGAGGCTTCTGAAGAAACCTCAGAAATAGATTCTGGCGAAGAGTTTAAAATGGCACTTCAAGAATACACCTTGAAAAATGTAAACTTCATTTATGATGATGAATTGTATTCATTTTATATGGAAATGAAAGGCTTAAACCACACAGGAAAAGGAGATTTTACTTTGGATATTTTTATACTTGAAACACAATCTTCAATGGAGTCATTTACCATGAAGTATGAAAACCTGGCTTATTTAAAAAATACAAAAGTTGACTTGGACATGGATTTAGAAATGGACCTAACAAATTTTAAATTCACGTTTAAAGAAAACAAATTACTGCTAAATCAGTTGGCTTTAAATTTTGATGGTTGGTTGGCAATGCCTGCTGATAATATTGATATGGATTTAACTTTTAGTGCACCAAATAATGAGTTTAAAAGCATACTTTCCTTAATTCCTGCTGTTTACTCCAAAGATTTTGAAGGCGTTGAAACATCAGGTAACTTTTCATTGGCTGGCATGGCAAAGGGAACTTATAATGATACAAAAATGCCTGCTTTTAACCTTGATTTAAAGGTTAATCAAGCAAGATTTAATTACCCCGATTTACCAAAATCGGCAGAAAACATCAATGTAGATTTGTTAATTGATAACAAGGATGGAATAGAGGACAATACAATTATTAATCTTAAAAAATTCCATGTAGAATTAGGAGATAATCCAATTGATTTCTCCATGTATTTGGTTAATCCGGTTTCTGACCCAGATTTTACGGCAAAAATTCAATCGCAAGTAAACTTTGAAAGTTTAGCAGAAGTTGTTCCTTTAGATGAAGGAATGCGCTTTGCAGGCACTATTACGGCAGATGCAAATTTTTCGGGCAAAATGAGCGCTATCGAAAACGAGCAATATGATCAATTTAACGCTACCGGAAAAATGATTTTAACTGGTTTCGAATACGTTGACCCAACTTTAGATTATCCCATTAATATTAAATCTGCTTATTTAGACTTTTCACCCCAAAAAATAGATTTGAGCAATTTCGAAATGATTTTGGGTAAATCTGATATTAAATTAAATGGTACAGTTTCTAACTTCTTACCTTATTACTTAAATAACCAAACCCTTTATGGTAATTTAGAATTGTTTTCAAACCTTATGGATGCAGATGAGCTGATGGGAGAAGAAACTACAGAAACAACAGCTGACGCTAGCCAAGAGACAGAGTCGGCTTCAGATGAAACAAATACAACACAAACTGAAATTGCCTCAGCAGAAGAGGTTATTCAAATTCCTGAGAACTTAGATTTAGCTTTTACAGCGCAAATAGGCAAATTACTTTATGATGATATGGAAATGAAATCTTTAAAAGGATTGATTACCGTTAAGGAAGGTGTGGCAAAACTCAATAACTTTAAAATGAATATGCTTGACGGAAGCATTGCCATGAGTGGAACTTATAATGCCACAGATTTGGAAAAGCCAACTGCCGATTTTAATATGGATATTCAAGGGTTTGATGTAGAGAAAACATTTGAAACCTTTAATACAGTTCAAAAAATGGCGCCTATTGGAGAGTCTGCAACAGGAAACTTTTCAACTACTTTAAGTTTCACCACCTTGCTTTTAGCTAGCATGGAGCCCGATTTAAATACAATTACTGGAGGTGGATTATTCAAAACCAATAATATGGTTATTGATGGGGCAGGAGTATTAAAAAAAGCTGCCGATTTAATCAAGAATGACAAATTCACAAAAATGGATTTGAAGGATACCAAAATAAAATTTGCCTTTGAAAATGGAGAAATCAAAACACAGCCTTTTGATTTGAATATTGGAGGACAAAAAGCTACTGTTTCAGGCAATTCTAAATTTACTGGAGCTATAGATTATGTAATAGCAACCAAAGTTCCTAAAAGTACTTTCGGGGCGCAAGCAACCAATACGTTAAATGGACTTTTAGGTCAGGTTAAAAGTAAAACAGGTGTAGATTTATCTACAAGCAATACCATTGATTTAGAGTTGGTTGTTGGAGGAACAGCAACAGAACCTACTGTTAAGCCTAGAATTAGCGGAATTATGGGCGATGAAGGCGTAAAAGGAAAAGTAGATGCAGTTAAAGCTGAAGTAAAAGAAAAGGTAAAAGAAAAAATTGAAGAAACTAAGGAAGATGTAAATAAAAAAATTGCCGAAGAACGGGCCAAGTTGGTTAAACTAGCAACCGAACAAGGAGATAAATTGGTAGCTGAAGCCAAAGTTCAGAAAGCCAATTTGATTAAGGAAGCCGAAGCTGGTTCTAAACAACTTCAAGCTGAAGCAAAAGCCAAGGCTGATGAAATGAAAAAAGAGGCAGGTTCGAATCCTCTTAAGAAAAAAGCGGCTGAATTAGCAGGCGATAAATTAATTAAAGAAGCTGATAAGCAAGGACAAGAATTAATTAATAAGGCTGGAGTAAAAGGAGATGATTTAGTTACAAAAGCAGAAGAAAAGAAAATGAAATTAATTAAAGAAGCAGAGCAAAAAGAAATTAAAATTTAATTATTTGGATTACTTACTGTTTAATTAATTTTTATGCAACTTATTTTCTTTGGTAGATTGAATTGCAGGATTTCGTTTTCTGTTTTTCAAAAACATAAATATAAGATCTTCCAATAATTTATTGATTTTTAGTTTATTGAAGCCAAACTCTAGAGTAGCCCTAGCAGATTCAGTTGCGTAACCCTTTCCCCATTCACTTTGAAAGAATCTAAAACCTATATCAACAAGGTTTTCTTCATTTAATTTTAAGCAACACCAACCTAAAAATACTTTTGATTCCTTAGAAATTACTGCCCAACGAACAAATCCATTCTTTTTATAATCATTATAATTTTTTAAGAATAATTCAGCATCAGAAATTGATAAAAAGGGAACGTCTCCTGTATATTTCAAAACTTCAGGATTAGAGTTCAGTTTAAAAAAATGTTCAGAATCGGATACATTCAATTCACGTAAAAACAGTCTTTTGGTTTTAATTTTTTCCGTCATTTCTTATGAAGAAGGGATGGTTAAACTGTGTATAATACAGTTTGGTTTTGTTGGTAGCTGGTTTTATTTAGTACATAGTGTTTCCATTTGCTGATTCATCAGGAATTTTCTGCATCGAATCCCAATGTTCTACAATTTTCCCATTTTCATCGAACCTAAAAAAATCCATAGTAACATACTCTTCATCTCCTGGCCATATTTGATGCGTATGTAGTGCAACCAAATTGCCTTCTGCCGCCGCTCTAACAAACTCAATGCTTTTATCTGGATATTCCTTATTCATTTTTTCAAAATATTCGATAAACGGTTGCTTCCCGTCTCCAACCAATGGGTTATGTTGGATATACTCATTGCCTGCAAATAACGCTATAGCTTCTGCAGGATTTGCTTCATAAGACATTTTGTAAAATTCGATGGCATTATTTTTATTCTTTTCTAAATCTTCATTCATAATTGCTGTTTTAAGTAACATAACGGTTGAATAAGTTGAAAGACAAGTTTATTCAACTTTTGTTAATTCTCAGTTTTATTATTCCTAATTTATTAAATCTAACAGTTTTGTTATGCTTACTTGTTAGTTTATAGCAAGATGAGTAATTATTTCTTTAGTCTTTAGTTCTAAAATAAATTCTGAATTTTTCTCAAAACCGAAATAAATTATTTGCAGGAGTAGTGCAAATTCGCAAAAGTTAAATTTAACCTTACCTAATTTTAAACA
>Ga0222664_1000171_pt1 | contig 50007 bp, 78 predicted proteins | sample AntAcemetagen604_FD_181147 | JGI IMG/M metagenome (GOLD analysis project Ga0222664, IMG submission 181147) | Saline water microbial communities from Ace Lake, Antarctica - #604 | ecosystem: Environmental > Aquatic > Non-marine Saline and Alkaline > Saline | place: Antarctica: Ace Lake... | reverse complement strand
GTCTGCGAAGGGGTTCAAAATTCTTTCCCCACCCCCCCCGGTAGGGTCTACCGCGCATTCCAAGGGTGCGCCGGATCGACCGGCCTGCCGCTGGCATCGCTGCCCTTCTCGTAGCCGAGCCGCTCGATCGACTGCTTGCGCGCCGAGTGACAGCGCCACGGCTCCTTGTCGCACAGCGACTGGAAGGGGCCGTTCCAGAACAGCGTCGGATCCCCGCGGTGCGGCTCGACGTGGTCGCAGACCGTGGCTGGCGTCATCCGGCCGTGCGCCTTGCACATCCGGCAGAGCGGCTCGGCGAGCAGCTGCGCCTTGCGGATGCGGCGCCAGCGGGCGGTGTTGTACCGGCGCCGGTAGAGCGCGGCCTCCGGGCTGCGCCTGTCCCTCACCACGTCCTGACCATCAGCGCATGACCCCATTTCGTGGGCACGCGCTCGGCCGTCCTGAATATCGAGCCGATCCACCTCAGCCATTCGTCCGCGGTGAGCAGGGTGACGTGGGCATTGCGGCCATCGGGTAGTGTGGCCCGGGCGGGCTTGAGGGAGATCACGAACAGCGCCCTTTGGGACTTCCTGCGGATCTCGGTCAGGACGTGCTCGACGTCCTCCATCCGGATATGCTCCATGACGTCGATGCACAGCACCACGTCGAAGTCGCCCGCGGGCATGTCCTTGTGTTCTGCAATGGCCGGGTCATAGTGGGCGATCGTGCGCTCGCCATCCCGCCAAAAGTGGGCGGCCAGGTCCGATCGGCCACAGCCATAGTCGAGGATGCGCGCCGGCTTCGCCTGCAGCACCTGCTCGGCGACGAGGTCGAGATAGAGCCCGGTCGCCGAGGCGCCGTAGGTTCGGCCGTGGATCTCCTGATATTGGCCAACGGTCTCATGATAGCCGGGCAGGTCGCGCTTGAACGCGAAGCTCTTGATGCTGTCCCGGCCGGCCTGCGTCTCGTGGTCGGACACCTCCAGCAACCTAAACCGGTAGAGCGCCATCCAGTCGATGAAGCCCTGCTCGGTCCAGTAATAGAGGTGTTCGCCGGGCCTGTAGTGCTTCGAGTCCCTGATGCGGCGGAGGTCGTCGAAGATCGGCAGGCTGGTGAAGAGATACGATCCCTCCGCCATCCGGCGAAAGTAGTGGTCAGGCTCGGGGACGTGCTCCAGGACGTCCCAGAAGGTGTAGGCCTTGAAGCAATGGATGTCGTCGCGCCACAGGCCATCGACCTTCAACCGGTTCGCGGCCTTCGGATTGACGTCGTAGCCAAACGTCCCTTCGCCCCTGGCGCGGATGAATTCCCCTGACCCGACGCCAATATCGAGCACATGCGGAGATTGAGGATTTCCCGGCTTCCCGGTGTATTTTTCGACCAGGGCCACCCGACCCGCATTGATCCGGTTGGCGATCGCCTGCCCCTCGTAGCCGGCGCATTTGTCGAAATACGCCTCGTCATAGGAGGCGGTAATCGTCATGTCCGCCTGATAGGCGATCCCATGGCTGGTCAGCATCAGGTCGGCGTCGATATCGGCGGTGAAGCGTCGGATCAGTCTGTCCATTGCTACGCCGAAACCCGCTTGACCTTGATCTTCACGGCTCCGCGCGCCATTCGGACGCCGTGGGAATAGCCGTTGCCGCCGCAGATATTGGCGATGTTGGTCATTGCCTCGCCTCCACTTTCACCAGCTGGGCGGCAAGGCTCACCTCGACCCGCACCTTGCCCATTTCAGCGATGCGATCCTGCCAGTGTTTCACGCCGCCGTCTTTGGCGGGGATGTAGCGTGCACCAAGGGCGGCGGCCTCCGCCTGATCGTGCTCGGCTATGTCAACGTCCAGCGCGGCAATGACGGCGGCCTGATCGGATGCCAGAAGGCCATAGTCGGCCCATGTTCCACCGGCGAGCGGTGCGCGTGGTAGCTTCCCACTCTTGGCTGCTCTGAATAGCCCGACAAAATCTGGCCCTGCGTTGAAACGGCAAAGGGCATGAGTTGTCACCTCGGCCGCCGCGCTGTCTGCCAGCTCAACGACAAACGTGCGGCCCGGCAGTGAAGCACGGTCGTGGCCGTGCGCGCAGGCGAGGCGGTTGGCCGTCTCCTGAAGCGCAATCGGAATGATGAGGGTGACGCTGTAGGGATATTCGTGCATGTCAATATCCCCCAACCACAGTCACCGTCCAGGATCGCGTCCGAAGAGTGTCGATTGCCGTCTCCCCCGTGGCCGATGGAGCGCTAGATGTTCCGCCCGTCATATTGAGCGTGCCACTAGATGTCCCCGCCGCCGCTATAGATACAAGGATATTGTCAACTGACGTTTCAGTGAGAGCGCAATTTACGAAAGCATTAGTAAAGTTTGTTGCGGTCACGCCGTTGAACATCGACGCTGGAAATGCTGTCAGGGATGAGCAATCTTGCCAAGCATTGGTGAAATTAGTCCCGTCAGAAACGTCTAGTGCTGGGAATGCTGTCAGGGATGAGCAATTGCGCCAAGTAAAGGAGAAATTGGTCCCGTCAGAAACATCTAGCGCTGGAAATGCGGTAAGGGATGAGCAATTGCGCCAAGCATTGGTGAAATTAGTCCCGGCAGAAACGTCTAGCGCTGGGAATGCTGTCAGGGATTCGCAACCGTACCAAGCAGCGTTGAAGCTAGTCCCGGCGGAAACGTCTAGCGCTGGGAATGCTGTCAGTGACGAGCAACCGTACCAAGCATTGGAGAAATTAGTCCCAGAAGAAACGTCTAGCGCTGGAAATGCTGTCAGGGATGAGCAAGCGGACCAAGCCTGGTTGAAATTAGTCCCGGCGGAAACGTCTAGTGCCGGAAACGTGGTCAGGGATGAGCAAGCGGACCAAGCAGCGTAGAAATTAGTCCCGGCGGAAACATCTAGCGCTGGGAATGCTGTCAGGGATGAGCAAGCGGACCAAGCAGCGTAGAAATCAGTCCCAGAAGAAACGTCTAGCGCTGGAAATGCGGTAAGGGATGAGCAACCGTACCAAGCAGAGTTGAAACTAGTCCCGTCAGAAACATCTAGCGCTGGAAATGCGGTAAGGGATGAGCAACCGCGCCAAGCAGAGGAGAAATTAGTCACACTCCCGAATACATCTACTGCGCCGAGTGCCTCAAACGCAGCGACAACCCGTGCTTTATCCGCCGCCGACAAAACCGCATCGATCATCATCGCGGCATAAATCTTGGTGCCTGGTAGATACAGGCCGGATTTTACTTGTGAGAACGCCCCGGCGGACGCCGCCACCTCATATACAGCTACGCCCCAATCAGTCGCCTGAATATAGGTCCCGGTAATCCCGCCCGTAGGAATCGTAACGACCAGATCGTCACCTGCCTTGTCAACTGCCCAATACCACGGCGGACCGCCCGTCAGTGTCGGGCGGGAGGCGTCGGTGCCTTGGGAGGCGTCGGTGGTGTCGGGATCGCTGCTCTGGGCATATCCCACGGGCTGCCCCGTGGCGCTGACCAGCGTCGTCTGGCTGCTCTCCTGCCACTGCAACCCAGCCGACGGATTGAGCTTGTCGAACAGAAAGCCACCGGCCCCGTATTTGGCGAATAGGCCCTGGCTGACAGCGCCGCCGCGGCTGAGGGATAGCCGGCTAAACCCGACTCCCATGTTTCCCATGCCAAACGACATCGATCAGGCCGCCGCAATCGCTGCAATCTTCTGGCCTGGCGTCACCCCCACGAAGAACAGCGTGTCGGCCGGAACTTTCAAAGCACCCGTCGTCGCGGTAGGCGATGCGCCGACCACGTAGTGAAATGCGTCGCTGGCGATGATGGCGATAAAGCGGGTCGAGGCTGCAAAGGCAGCCGATTGCGCCGAGGTCGAGAATGCCACCGGAGTCTGGTCGGTGCCGGGCTCCTCGGCCATTGGCATCGGCACTCCGACACTCTCACGCGCGCCCCCGACGGCCGAGCCGTCCGCGCGCATCAGCCCGACACCGGCGACGCGCTCGTATTCCCTAATCCACAGAGTTGCCATCTAGTTCTACTCCTCTTTCGCGGCGCGCGCCATTCGCTCGTTAGCCAGAAGCAAACCCCACCACCGAGAACGACCAGCACAGGTCGCGCTCCGAATGGATCACGCTGCTGAAGCCCAAGTCGGCGACCAGCTTCGCCACATCCGCCGGCCGCCACTGGTGCAGGTGCTTCCGGTTGTTCTGCGGCAGCCAGTATTCCATGTCGGGATGCGGCAGGTAGAGGAACAGCACCCCGCCGGGCTTGAGCCGCGTTTTCCAGTGCTCCAGCGCCGCGACCGGGTCAACCAGGTGCTCAAGGCAGTGCGACGAGAACACGTAGTCGAATTGCCCTTTCGGCAGGTCCATCGCATCGCGGCCGTCACGGATGTCAACCGGATAGGCGCCTTCCAGCGGCCACGGGCCGGCGCCGACGTCGACGCCCCGCCCCCTGCAGAAGTGCTGCGCGATCGGCTTGATGAACCGGCAGGCGTTGCCGCGCTTCAGGTAGTCGGGATAGAGCGAGCCCTTGTAGTCGAAGATCATCGGCTCCGCATCCTCGCCCTCGTTGACCTTCCCAGCGACGAACCGGGCAAGATCGCCAACCGTGTAGAAGCTGCCGATGTTGATATCGACGCCGAAAATCGCCCTTATTTTGGAGACGAGATCGAGGCGTTGGCGGGCGGTGAGGAACAGCAGATCGTCGTAGGTGTAATCCAACTCCGCAACGATCTTCCGCACCAGCCGTTCGATTGTCATGCCGCTTCCTTCATCGCCGCCATCAGCGCTCCGTCGCCGCTCAGCGGGAAGTCGCCCCAATGTGCCGTGAGCCAGGCCCGTTCGAGGTCCGGGCGATGGCCGATCGGATCGCCGTGGTTCTTGACGCGCCACGGCTCGTCGACGTTGTGAATCCCGCTCGCGAAGAAATCGAAGCCGGTCAGGTAGACCGACCCCGGCGCCAACGCCAAGACATCGAGGATCGCCGCGAAGCCCGTCGTCGGGATATGCCGGTCGAGAAGTTCGAACCCGGCGAGAAACTCCGCGTCGGTCGGCAGCCAGGTATCGCAGAACCACCAGTCCGCCCGGTTCCGGTAGATATAGTGGAAGTCGATTCCCGCCATCTTCCGCTGCGCCACATGCCACTCCGACTCGATCGGCTGGCTGTTCGGGCACTTGCACATGCAGAGCGAGACGCCATCGCGGCGCAGCGCGTCGGCCGTCTTCTTGACCGACTTTCCGTAGAACGAATAATGGACGTCGGTCCGCGAACCGGTCCCGCCGGTGAGCTTGTAGTTGTTCACCCGGATCACGACGTCGTGGCTGTCGACAAGGCCGGGCGGGTTTGCCGCGGCGGAAGGCCCGGAGCCGACGATCGCCACCGACCGCCCCTCAAATCGTGGCGTGATCTCCGACCTGCTCAAGAAACGCATCGGCGGCTGCCTCGAGGTCGCTTTCGGGTCCGTTGTCGAAGATCGCCCGTGACGAGGTCCGGTGCAGGATCTTCGCCAGCACGATCTGGCGGATGAAGTCATGCCGGGATTCCAGACCGCGCCACGACCAGACCAGCAAGGCCGGCTTGTTCAGAGATTCCGCCAAGGGCACGATGAACGAGACGTAACCGAGACACCCGTCACAGGCCGAGACCACGTCGATCAGACCCGCGACAGAGGTTCGCCCAGCAAGGTCGAGGTCGATTCCCTTGAAACAGTAGAGCGGGACGCCGGTGCCGACCTGGACGAAGAACGCGCGCTTTCCTATCCGGTTGATGATCCGCTGGATCACCCGGCAGTCCGGCAGTAATTCCCGGCCGACGCCATCCGTCCGGGCCATCGGCGCCCGTGGCAGTTGCACCACGATCACCGGCCGCCGCGATGCCCGCACCCTGCCGATCAGGTCGCCGTCGAGAGGCGTCCAGTCAAGACGAAGATCGATCTGTTCCGTGATGCCGGCCCGCAGGCAGCAGTCCTGAAACTGGTCGGTGCCGGCAATGCCCTTGCGATTGGTGTAGTGGGCGAGACGGTCAATGCGGTCGCGGCGGAAGGGCGAGATCGCGACCTTGCCCGCCAGTGGCCGAAACACATCGGGCCAGTTCGAACAGACCTCGACCGCCTCGCCGGTTTCGACGAGGTGGCGGGCAATGCTCTGGATGTAGAGGCTATCTCCCAGCCCCGAACCGCCCCTGATGCTCAGCATGGCGCGATTCGCGAGCCTGACCAGAAAATGCCGATGGCTTCGGACAATGTCAACGGCCCCCGTGCACGATGCGGCGGCTCGAGGCGTGGACGACATGGCCGCGCTCGATCGACGACGGGGCATCGCCCTGGCTCACGGGCTTGGCGTCCGGCTGCCTGTCGGTGCGGATGCGGCCCGAGCGCGCCTGCGGCACCCAGGCATCGGCAAGCGCCGTCAGGCCATCCCTGAACAGTCGGGCGGTGAACGTCCGGTCCTCGCTCCTGCGGCGCCGGTCCTTGGGCACCACCTCGCCCGAGCCGGGGTCGAGCATCAACTTGCCGTGGATTGTCGCCGTGCATTCCGAGATCGTCATGCCCGACCCGATGATCTTGGCGACGACATCGAACTGCTGCTCGCCGAGCATGTGGCGGGCCTCGAGCAGCGTATCGGCGGCGGCAAGCATGGCCGGCGGCGGCGAGCCGGATGCGGCGCCCCGGATCTTGTCGGGATCGAGCGCCCCACCGATCGAGGCGCCAACTGCGTCGAACGCCTCGCGGAACTGCGTTACGGCCATCAGTTGCCGATCGTCGATCTGGTGCGCCCGCGCCATGGTGCGCAGCGTATCGACCGCCCACTCGGCGCGGACCCAGGCCTTGCGCTTCTTGCGGGCCTTGTTGTCGGCGACCACCTGCTTGCGGACCTTCTCGTCGAAGGCCGCCTTGCGTTCCTCGGGGGTCAGGTCGTCCCTGTCTGTCATGTGGCGGCCTTCTCCGTCAGGTTAGTTCGCCGAGGGCAAGGCATTACTGGGTGACATAGGACGGTCGGCCCTCGGCGTCCGCCGGAGCGGAAAAGGCGGTGCGTGCGGCAAAGCCAGTCTGGGTGACACGCGGCACGCGGGTGGTTTCCTCCGGTACGGAGGCACGGCCGGCTTGGGTGTCAGCGTGATCCTGGCCCTCCGGACCGGAGGAATCGGGTGTGTGGGGTGCTTCAAAGGGCATCGGCCATCTCCGAGGGCAAGGCATTACTGGGTGACATAGGCCTGTCGGCCCTCGGCGTCCGCCGGAGCGGAAAAGGCGGTGCGTGCGGCAAAGCCAGTCTGGGTGACACGCGGCACGCGGCCGCACGCGCCGGCTCATTCGCCGGCATCCGGGGAAAGGTTGGCGGGCAGGGGTGCATTGGGTGACACCAAACGAACGGCCCGCCACGCCCGCCAAAGATGCTTCAGCAGGCGTTTCTCCATGTACCTCTGAGCGTCCCTGTCGATATGACCGAGGGAGATGAACTCAGCGGCGCGTTTCTTCGGAATCTTGGCGGCCGGCGCGATCGTCAAGCCCACTGCCGTGGCGCGATCCCGCAGGTATTCCTTCCGGTCGAGGTAGACGCCGCGCAGGTACGACTTGCCCTTGACCAGCGATCCACCGATCACGAACATCAGCGAGCGGCGACGCATCGAATATCCCACTGCGGTCCAGTCGTCCTTTGTGAGGCCACCGCCGCGCCACGACGATCCGGCCCGGGTCCGCCCGTCCTTGCTGATCGGCGCCATGCCCATCCGCTTCCACAGCTTGCCGGGGTTGGCGTAGTTCGACAGGTCGCCCGCTTCGGCGACGACCACCGCCAGCGAGACCGCCGACTTCCTGAACACGTTGTCGCGCCACCACGGCCACACCGGCAGCGTCTGCGCGAGCCGGTCCATTTCCATCTCTGCCTTTTCCTCGACGGCCGCGAACGGTGCGCGTGACAGCAGCGCCGAGCGGATCACATCGCTCCAGTCGCGATAGTCTTCCGCGTCCTCGCCTTCGACCGTGCGGCGCTTGTCTGCCGGCTTCTCCTCCTGCTTCAGCGCCTTCGCGGCGATCGTCACCAACTCGGCCGCACGCCCGGCAATCGCCGCCCGCTCGTCTGCCGGCAAGGCGGGAGACCAGCCCAGCGTCGTGCGCAGGAACGCCCCGAGCGCCAGGTCGCTCCGCTTGCGGGCGTCCATCGCGAAGAGCCGTCGCCGATGCCACGCACAGATTTCCGCGATGGTATCGGCAAGGGTGGTTTCCTCCGGTACGGAGGCACGGCCACCGTGGGTGTCAGCGTCATCATGGCCCTCCGGACCGGAGGAATCGGGTGTGTGGGGTGCTTCAAAGGGCATCGGCCATCTCCGCTACTTTCTGCCTGAATCGTTCGATGTCGGACGCCTTGAACACGTCGGCGACCATCGCCAGCGGGTCGGTATTGGCCGCGTGGCGCATCATCTGGCGGATCAGGGCGTTCTCCTGCTCGTTGAGCGACAGCAGCCCGGCCAGCTCGCCGATCGCAATCCGCGCCAGCGGACGGCCCCTGATCTCGACACTGTCGAAAATCGTGCGTGCTGCCGCCTTGGCGACACTGGCGGCGGCACGACGGTTTTCCTCGGTGGGGATCGCGACAGGACGGGCAAGCGGCATACGGGCGTCGCCACCATTGTGGCCCGCCCCGTCGCGAACTGGATCGGATGATGGCGGGACAAGCTTGTAGCGGGTGTCATCGTCAACAGGGCCCTCACCACCATCCGAATTTCCGGGGGCAGGCTTGCTCTGGGTGTCACGCGGTGGCCGGCCACCGCCGTCCGTTTCCGGACGGATTCCTTTCATGTCCGGCGCAATCCGGTCGGCCAGGTAGTGCCGCCAGACCGCCGCCTGCAATTCCACGTCTCTCGATAGCGCCAGCCGCCGGGAGGCCATGGCGACGTCGCCGCCACAAGCCCGTAGCATCTGCGTTGCGGCGACATAGAGCCTGTCGGCCTCGACGTCGCGACCTGCCGCGACCAGCGCGACTCCGATCGGCTTCAAATGCGTCATGACATCGTCTCCACTTCGCTGTTTTGCTTTTCCACCCCAGCGAGCCATTCGCTCGGGCACCAGATCACCTTGGCCACATCGGGACGAACGTCCGACCCCGCCACCTGCCGGGCCGTGAACCACGATCTCCAGGCGCGGAAAGCCGGGGTATCGACCTTGACCGGAGTCAGCGCATCCGCTTCGGATTCCGACGGCATGTCGTCGGCCTTGACGGTGCAGGCGACGCCCTGTTGCGCCTGGTGGAGCATGAAGCCGCACCGCTCGCCCCGATCGATCCGCCGGAAGACAACCGCCCAGAACATCCGGGAGTAGGGCACCACCGAGATCGTTGCGACCGCCGCCGCCGATCCTGCCACCCGCCACGATCGGCCGCGCAGCCAGTTGCCGAGCTGCTCGAAAACGCTGCGTTTCTTGTGGTTGGCGAGGAAGAGCGGGGCATAGGCAAGCGCCGCGGCGCGATCTTCCGGCGTCATCCCGGCCCAGACCCCATCCGCGTCGGTGAGCTTGTCCTTCATCGGCCAGAGCGTCGCCAATTCGTCGAACCGTGGATCGTCGTCGGGCTCCGGCGGCAGGAAGCGGATCGGTGACTTGCTTTCGTCTCGCGCCCGCGCATTCTCTCTCAGATCTGGACTGGTGTTGGAGTGGTGAATGGACTGTTCTCTATCCTGGTGCACCACGTTCACCACCTTGGGTGCACCACGTTCACCACCTTCTGGAACCTCCTGCACCACCTCGGTTTTTGAACGTGGTGCACCACGTTCACCACCTTCCACAGCCTGTTCACGGTCCGCCCCTGCGTCGATCTCCCGGCGGTCGGCGTCCCTGTCCGGCCACAGCGGCTCGTACTCGAGGCGACGCCATTTCTGGCCGCGGAAGCCGTGGCGCCGTCGCTCTAGCCACCCGCCATCGCACGCGGCGGTCAGGTGAGTCAGCACCGCCCGCTTCGACAGCCCGGTCGCGGCGACCAGGTCCTCGACCGACGGAAAACAACTCGCCCCGGTCTCATCCATGAAGATCGACAAGGTCAGTAGGACGTGCCGGGTCGTCGGCGGCAACTCCGATTGCGTGACGGCGTGTCGCCAGCTCCATGCGCGGGAGGCGGTCATACGGCCGTGTCCTGATTCTGGACATGGGGCAAGGTATCGGCGGGGCGAGCCGGCGCTCGGCCGGGCGAGCCATGTCCGGATTTCGGACTCGGCTCCCCCTCACAAGCCGCCGTCCTGTCGCCCGGCACCCTGTCCATCCCGCGCCAGAACTCCACCCAATGCCTTTCGCCCTCGTGGCGTGTCACCTTGACGATGCCGCAGGCCGGCCGGAGGCAGGTCCGCTCCGACTTGTGGACGAAACGCGCCGGCTCGGACCAGCGATGGCGGCGGATGCCCGTCATGATCCCGCACCCTCGCCGTCACTAGCCTCAATCGCCGAGCGGAGCGCAACAAACGCCGGGTTGTCGTGCATCGCCGCGAGCCTCTTGCCGGCCTTGTCCAGTTGCCCGGCGAGGTCTGCCAGCCCGCCCCACGCCAAACCAACGCTGCGGTGAAGTCCCGATTGCTGAAAGAAGAGATATGCCGCCGCGCAGGCCTGCGGGTCGAACGACCAGGTCGAGATTTCCTCCCCGGTGATCGCCTTCAGGGTCTCGGCGATTTCCAGGGCCTTCTTCGTCTTGTTGGCCGTATCGGCGACGCGACTGCGAACCGCGCGCTCGACGCGATCCTCGAACTGTGCGGTCAGGTCGGCCGCCCGCTCGTTGGAGAGGCGTTCGACGAGGGCGGAATCGACGGCCTCGCCATTGCGGAGCACCGCCATCATGAAACCGGCCGTCAGCGGTTCGGGCTCCAGAAGGGACGGAGCCTTCTTTCGCCGGATGGTGCCATTGGGCTGAAGGGCCAGAATTCCCCAATTTGCGGGGACCTCGTCCACCGTCACAAGGTCGGCCGGACAGGCTATGCACCATCGGGTGCAGAACTTCATCAGCGCTTGCGCCTTCTCCGGCTGCTTCAACTCCCGAAGGAAGTCGCCGCGCGACACCTTTATCTCGATGCCGATGATCTCGTGCCCCGTGGACGGCCAGATGCCGAGCGCCACAGCGTCGATGTGCCGCCGCGCCCGCGCGCCGGTGTCGTTGGAAACCTCGAAGAAGACGCGCCAGCCTGGCGGTGCGTAATGCTTCAGCAGCGCCGCTTTCACATCCGCCGCGGTTGTTCTCACGCTCACGATCCGCCTATCCGCGTCAGGCCCATGATTGGTGCCTTCCAAACCGCCCGGATTCCGCGCCAACCCCTCCCGGAATTGATGGACCATCCGCAAGGCGTCGTCGAAGTCGACTGCGAAAACCTCGACGAGCGGGTCGGAGGTTCGGACGGAGCCCGGGCTGCAGCTACGCCCTCCCCGGCTCCGTCCTTTGAGTCGAGTACCTGTGTTGTGGTTTCCGCTACTGACGCGGTTACATGATCGCCTCCTTGGTTCTTGGCAGTGTCAGCGCGGGAGTCCGCCGCTATGCCGCCTTCCGGTTGGGCATGGGCCTTCTCATCGAGAAGGTCTTTCCCAGCCGACGGGCTCCCGATCTCGGTTGATGGATTGCCGGGAATTTCGACGGCCGCGCTTCCCGGCGCCGGCGCGGTGGAGCGGTCTTCCGTCAACACCGGTTCAGGTGAAAGTTCCCCGGTCTCGGGATCGTGGTCGGGCAGGGTCTCTTCGATCTCCATCCCGGTCACCGGATGCTCGGTAAAGCGTTCGTCATCGCCGTCGAGGCGCAGCGCAGCGCGCCGTCCTGGCGGGATCCACAGCGGCGCGACCGGCTCCCTGTCCTTCACCCAGACGAGCCACATGAACGCCGTCATCGTCGAGCCGTCGGGCTCATAGCGGCCCATGTGCAGCGGCACGCGCTCGGTAAACGGCGCGAACAGCGTCGGCGGGCGGTCACGATAGATCGCCTCGTAGCGGTCGATGCCTTCGAGGTAGCGAAGCTGCAGGAACATCGCGACGCCAACGCGGGCAAGATCGAGGGCGCGCGACATGAAGGGCCGCACTCGGTCGCCAAAGGGCGGATTGGTGACGATCCAGTCGACGGCCGGCGTCTCCTCGTTGACGTCGAGGAAATCGAGGGTCCGCCACCAGCCGGCAGGCATGCGCCCGTCACGTGAGTAGTCGAAAATGTCGCTGCCGATCACCGGGCCGCGCACGCATTCCTCGGCGACCGCCGTCATGTGGCCTTCGCCGCAGGCCGGGTCCCATGCCGAGCCGATCCCGACGCCGAGGTGCGGCAGGACGTGGCCGAACAAGGCCCGGGTCGCCCAGGGCGGCGTTGGCGAGTAGTCGAGGCTGTCCGCCGCCTCGACACGCTGCGCGTTGTGGGCGCCGCGATGATCGCCGGTCGGCACGGGCAAGCCCGGTTCAGGCGTTGGCTCCGGTCGCGCTTCGACATAGGTCACCGGCTCGCCCGGATCGTGGTCGATCGTCTGCGGCGGGGGCGGTGGCGGTGGCGACGTTTCGCGCGGCGTCTCCGCAGAAGGCTCCGGCATCGGTTCCGCGATGCGGACGATATCCCGCCGCATCATGTCCGGCCGGATCGTGCCGTCGGAAAGGCACCTTTCGAATTCGTCGTCGGGAAGCTTCGTCAGTTCATAGAGAGTGCCCCAGCTGGCCGGCAAATGCGAAACATGTTTCGCATTTGTGATGCGAGCGTCGGCCGCAATTGCCATCAGCATTTGCGCGGTCCGCTCCCCAAATGGAAGGTCGGACTCGATCATCGCTCCGAACTTGCCGTGGGGCAGCACTTCCTTTGCAGCCGCGAGCAGTCGTCCGACCTCAAAGATCGCTTCGACGCTGGCGCGCCAACATGCGGTGATCCGGGCGGCCCATACCTGTTCGTCGGCGCCGGCGGGCGGGCGAAGGGCGGCAAGAGTGGGGCGGGAGTTGGTCATGCTCCCACCACGCGCGCTCGAGTTATGATCGCCCGCAATTCTTCGGCCGGTATCGCTTCGCCGACCGTCATTAAGGTAGATGCCGGCGTACAATAGGACTCAATTTTTCGCAGGATCGACAACTGCTGCGCTGTTGCTGCCCGCAATGCCTGGACGCTTCCAAGCGGTAGATGCTGCAAGGCGTTACCGCCGAGCAGTCGGTGAGCCGCTTGTGGTGAAGACTTCGAGGTGGGCAGACTGGTTGGAGACTTGACGTCGCGGCGGATCATCGTCGGCGCGATTTCCCCGCCGGACAGCCGCCTCCGAAACTCGTCGTCGGGGAGCTTCGTCAGTGCGTAGAGCGTTCCCCAACTTGGCGGTAAAAGCGGTATGGTGCCCGGATCATTGATGCGGGGGTCATTCGCAATGGCCATTAGGCGTTGTGCTGTTGAGGGGGTGAACGGCAAATCCACCTCGATCATCAGCCCAAACTGACCGTGAGGAAGAAGAGCCTTTGCCTCCGCCAAGAGGCGTCCGGTTTCTAGGATTGATTCGACGCTCTTGCGCCAACTGGCGGCGATCCGCGCCGCCCACGATTCGCGACTGGTAACAACCTCGATTTGCTGGGTCATGCGTTGGAATCTCCCGTCCCCATCCCCAGCGCATGGAGATAGAGGTCGAGAAGCGCCTCCTGCTCCTGCCGCTCGGCTGAATCCTGCTTGCGGATGCGGACGATCTGCCTCAGCACCTTGGTGTCAAAGCCGTTGGCCTTGGCCTCGCCGTAGACTTCCTTGATATCGTCGGCGACGGCCTGCTTTTCCTCCTCGAGCCGCTCAATGCGTTCGACGATCGAGCGAATCTGGTCGCGGGCAATGCCGCCGGTGGAGCCGCTGTTGTGTCCGATGTCGGTCATGATTTCTCTCGCTCCGATGCAATCAGCCGCTCGACGGCCTTGTCCAATGCGGCTTGCTCGACGCTGAAGTTGCTGCCCGAAACTGAGAGGGCATCGGCCTGGATCGGCGTGTGCGTGATGATGATGGGCTTCCGCGCTTTGATCGCTTCCGTCGTGGCGTGGACCCCATACGCGACGATCACCGCGACGAGCGCCCAGCCGCTCGGCGCGATCCACATGACCAGCCAGAACCCGAGACAAGCCCACAGCACGACGCCGAAGCGAAACCATGACGCGGCCCACCGCAAGCCGTGGCGCCGAAAGTAGCGCGCCAGCTTCGTCATGTTGATCGTCCTTCAGGAGTTGCCACCGCCGGCGGATCGACCAGCCTCGTCCCCGTCTTCGGATCGACGAGGAACCAGAACGGATTGGCCTCCATCCAAAGACAGAGGGCGAGGAAGGTGGCGGCTGAAACTGTCTGCTTTCCCTCGACGCGGGCGAAGGCGGATGCCGAGACGCCAACCTTGTCGGACGCCTCGCGCATCGTCAGGTCGTTGACCACCGTTCGCCGGGCGTTGACGAACAGGGCGAGGGAATCACGGTCGATTGTCCATTCGGTCATGACGTCGCCTCTCCCGCCTGCTCTCGCCGCTTGAGCTCGGCGATTGCCTCCATGCCGACATTGCTGATCAGGTAGCCGCAGCCCCCGGCCTTGGTAACTCGCGAAGGCCGCCCCCTCGGGTCGTAGATGACGTGACCGAGACGCTGCAGCATGTTGAGCGCATCGCGGTCATGGCGTTCGAGGCGTTCCGAGGCGAACCACACCTCGCGGTGCTTGGCGACGAACAGCAGCAGGCGCTCCTCGGCCTCGGTGAACCGGTCCGCGCGTCGGGTTGTCAGGCGGAAACCAGCCATCAAGCCGCCTCCGCCCATGTCTCGGGATCGTCGGTGCCCTCGGCCAACTCGGCGGCCAAGGCCCTTGCATGAATGGAATCGCAACGGCGCTGGCAGAGCACAGCCTGGCGGGCAAGCCATGAGGCCGCAACAAGACCGGCGATCGCGGAGTAGATGCTGAGAGCGCCCAGCCCGAGCGTGCCGAACGCCATCAGCCCGGCGGCCATGCAGAACAGGTCGCGAGAGTTGCGCGCGAAACTGAGTTCGAACGCTTCGGAATCGGTCATGCCGGCACTCCTTCGCCGACCGGCACTCGCGCCAGCGTGATCGGAATCGCGCCCCTGTCGCCCGCCACATGGCGGGTCGGTCCGACCTCGATGCCGAACTCCCGGCGAAGGCGGCCGCGGGCCGCGTCGGAGAGCAGCCCGAGTGCCCGGACGGCCGTCGATGTGCGTGACGGGCTGTCGTCGGCGGCTGAGGGCGGTGTGTAGGGTGTCCCGGTCAGCCGCAGGGTCGCGAGCCGCCCATCGCCGGCCGCTGCGCTAACCCGCTCGAGAACGCCCCGGCACACCATGTTGTAGACGATCGAGTCGATGCCGGATGGCGTGGTGCCGGCCGCCTCGCAGGCGGCCGCCCGGTCAACCCCGCGGACGACACCGTCCGCGTCGGCATGAGCCCGCAGGTGGTCGAGGAACGCAGTCGTCTTCAGCGGATGTCGCGCCATGTCAAAGCACCTTCTCCACGAGGTTGATGGCATCGCCGGTCGTCCGGACCTTGATCCAGTCGTCGTCGGCGACCGTGATGTCGAAATGGTCCTCGATCATCGTCAGCAACTGCCACCGATCGAGGCTGTCGAGGCCGTGGTCGGACACGAGGTCCGCGGCATCGTCGAGGCCCGGCCCGCCCCTGCCGCAGTAGGCGACCATCGTCCGGACACGCTCGGCAACGACGGGGTTTGGCCGGTGACCGGCAAAGACCCTGGCAAGCGCGCTCATGACGTCTCTCCCCTCACCTGCGCCATCTTGTCGGCGAAGGCCCGGACCGCCGCCGTCATCGGCTTCAGCAGCATCGAGTCCGGCCGGATGAAATGGTCGTCGGTCAGCCCGCAATGGGCCGCCACAGCCGCCCGGAGACAGTCGGGATTGTCGGCATAGCGCTTCGCCAGTTCGGCCGCGCGGGCCTCGGCAATCGCCTTGGCGCGGGTTTCGACCAGCGATGCAAGGGTGCGGCTGGTGGCGATCTCGAGTCCGAAGATGATCATGGCGCGGCCTCGTCTGTGCGGGTTTCGGCAAACAAGGTTCCCGCCATGTCGGCTGACCCTTTCGCCTTGGCTATCTCGCGCTTGCGTTCTTCCGGTCCCGCGAGGCACAGCTTCATCCGCCGCTCGATGTCGACGATGTATTCGGCGTCCCGCTCAATCAGGATGGCCTTGAAGCCCTCGTAGAAGGCCGCCTCGCCGGTTGTTCCTGTGCCGGCAAAGCAGTCCAACACGGTGCCACCGGGCGGCGTCACAAGCCGCACCAGCCAGCGCATGAGGTCCACCGGTTTTACGGTCGGATGCTTGGAGCCGATCCTGTCGTCAGCATCAGCCTTGGCTATGTAGAAAAATCGGGCTGCGGACCCTTCGTCGCCATACTCGACGTTCGGTGTCCCTGCCGGTCGACTTTCCTTTCCGTAGGCATTGTTCTGGTGACCAGCCGCCGTCGCCTTCTTGACTCCGCCCGTGCCACTGGCGGTGTGTGGAAACGCCGCCAGTACCTCGTCCGATCCGTCATGCACGAGATTGGCGGGCCAGCGGCCGAGGCCATTTGGACCGGTTCTCTCGACTAAATTGCCGCCGGTTGTCGGTGCGACAGACAAGACTTTGTTTGGTCCGCCCCATCCCGGCGTTCCGATCTTCGGAACAACTCCATCAGGCCAGCCCACCCGACATCCATCGATGTTCAGCGCGCCAGTTCCCCATCGCAGCACATTCGCGGCAACGGTGCCGATGAGCGGCTTGCGGGCGAGGCAAATCGGTTCCCATGCGGGCTTGATGGCTGTGCCCCATCCTTCCCATTCGCGGGCTGCTTCGGTTGCGGGCGCGGTGACGTCGTATTCCTTCCCGCTGCCGTCCGCATAACCCATGCCAGTCCCACCCGCTGCTCGATGCTCCACCTTCTGGTCAAGCATCCAAGACGACGGCCCATCGATGCGGCGGCCGATGACTTCGCGCTCCGCCCCAGCCGCCTTATCGATTGCCTTCGATACGTTGAGCGACTTCGGAAAGCCGGAGCCATAGGCCCACGCGAGTTGGTCGCGGATTTCAAAGCCGGCATCCTCGATCGCACACGCGAGCCGGTGATAGGTGCGCGTCCCGCCGAAAGCGACAAGGTGTCCGCCGGGCTTCAGGACACGAAGGCACTCGACGGCAACGGCCTGCATGAAGGCCTGGAACAGCGGCCAGCGGTTATCGGCGCGCACGGGTCGCGGCTGCTCACAGCGGCACGGGGGGCCGCCGTGGCCGATCAGGAGTCCGCACGTCTCACACCTGAATTCGTTCCAGCCGTGGTTGCTCACCCATTCGGTTTCACGGGCACCAATGCCAGGCTTGGAGGTGACGCCAGCGCCCGCCGTTCGATACTCCGGGCCGCGCTTCGACGTTTGGCCGAACACGCTCTCCCGGCCCGCGTCAGCCGCGTTGAGCGATCTCCGAAAACCGTCAGCGCCATCCCAACCCTTGCCCATGAATTCGAGGCCATAGGGCGGATCGGTCACGATGCTATCGACGGACGACTCCGGCATCCCCTTGAGCACGTCGAGACAATCGCCTGAGAACAGCGAGACACGTCCGCCAAGGAAGGTGACCGGCTCAGTCATGCCCCGACCCTCGCGATTTCAGCGTCCAGCCGTTTGGCCGTCCAGCCTTCGCGGGTCGCCTTGTGGATCAGTGCCGACCACAGCTTGAGGACAGAGGTTGTCATGACGGCCACCGGGCCTGGGTGGTCGCATCCTCGTCTGCGGGAAGTCCCGACCACCAGAGGCCGCCCCGGCGCCAGAACCGCGCGCGCGCCGTCCAGCGCCGCGACTCCACCACGAACCCGTCCTCGATCGCGTCGTTGGCGTATCGTGTATTGACGGCTTCGCGCCATAGGGCGAACCCGGCGATGATGCTCCTCATCGCAGTCTCCCGTGCTTGTGCGCCTGTCCGTCAGATGTGCCGCATCTCAGGGTTGGCGCGGGGATGCCGGGGTGTCCGCCCCGGCGCGGTTAGAATCTTCCCGTCAGGGGCCGCGGTCGCCCATCGACCGCCAGTCGATATCGGCCTCCGCCTGCCTGATCTTCTCGTCGAGTTCGGCGCGCTTGATGCGGAGCAGCTGGCGTTTCGCCCGCCGCTCGATCTCCGCCCAGAACCGCCTCTGCTCCTGCGGTGACAGTTGATCGACCGTCGCCTCGAGGAAGGCCGGCTCGCTGGTCATCATCATCAGCGTCGAGGGGCCGTCCGGGTCGACGTGGCCCGCCAGCCATCGCTCGCAGGAGCGGGTCGACTTCCCGGTGATCGCCGCGAACTGTTCGGGAACCTTGCTCCGCCACAATTGCCGCGCGATCCGCATGATCGGCACAAAAGGCCGACAGGATTGTCGGGAAATACCGACATGTTCGTCGGTCCCCAGATTTGCCTTTTCCGCCGCAGCGAGAGACCCTGAACGCATGGTTACTCCTGCGAAAAACGATGTTGGGAAAGGCGACCGCCGGTCGGTGAGACGACTGAAAGACCGGCGGCCGCCTGGAAGGACCGTGGTCCGCCGCACGCGATGTGCCGCGCGCTCAAACCGGCCCCAACCCGAAACGGATGGCTCCCCGAAAAAGCCGCCGACCAGGACGAACCCGGCCGGCGGAAGTTGGAGAGGAAACGCCTCCCAAGACAGGAGGCCTTCCCGGCGCACGTCAGAACACCGGGAAGATGGTCACCGCGATCGCTCGCGGAATGGGTTGCCACGCTCATATCGGGAGAGCGCGTGGCGGCTCCTTTACCCTCTCGGGCGGCTGGCTCGTTTACTTCAGACGCGCCCGAGGTCCGATCTCGAAATTCAGATGCCGGCACTCCCCCGCCGGCAGGCCGGACAGATCGGGTCGCCCCGCCCGTGCGTGCTGTCCGGCCGATCATGCCGCTCGTCCTTTGTCGGAGGCGGGACGGGGCGATGCTTCGGGGGGCGGATACAGATCAGGGCGGAGGTCGTGGCGGGAGACCGTGCCTTCCGTCGCCATCTCGATGGGCAAGACATACTCGGCGGGCGGCGAGTTCTTCTTGGCCCTCTCGAGCCAGTACCAGACCTGAGACTGGGTCGTACCAATCCGGTCCGCCAGAGGCTTTTGGCCTCCAACGATTTCCACTGCTCGGCGTAGTGCTTCGGTGCCCATGATTCCGGTACCCTACTGATATTTTGGTTAACGTCAACCGATTTATCTATACTTCAAGCTGTTACAGAAATTTTGGTATCCCTTTGCACATGACGATTGTCGGAAAGCTGATGGCCGAGCGGCTGAAGGTTCTGGCATCCTGAGCGAAATGGAGGGCGCTGGTTTGGTTGCCGATGGCGTGGTCTGCCGGTGGTCGGATCGGCAGTTCGAAAGTGACCGCGACCCGACCGCAGCAGAGCGGCAAAGACGCAAGCGGGAGCGTGACAGACAGGTGAGTCACGCTCCTGTCACGCGTGACTCACGTGGTCCAGAAGCAGAAGCAGAGTCACCACGGCTTACGTCGAAGCGCAGCCGTGGCCGCGATTGATCGCGGACTTAACAAAGTGTCCGGCTAAGCGGCGAAACCGGACGCCGACGCGGTCAATCTGCCTCGCGTGGTCACACGACAACCCGCGAGGAAGATTGACCGCTCCCAAGCTTCCTCGCGTGGACACAACCCGCGAGGAACTAATCATGATTGACCCTAGTGACGACCTGGTTACTGCCACGGTGACCTGCCAGTTGATCGGTGGCAGCGAGACACCGATCACGCCCTCGACGCTCTACAGGGGCGTCAAGGCCGGAAGGTTCCCGGCGCCAATAAAGATCGGCCCCGGCACGAGCCGATGGAGTCGCGCGGAGATCGTCGAGATGCTCAAGCGCCGGGCTGCCGAGCGCAAGACGCCGGTGGAGGCGGCATGAAGGCGGCGGACTACCAGGAGGCCGAGAGGTTCTACGCCTTCATCGCCGAGACGGCCGACATGGATTGGCTGCAGCGGACGCGGTCGACGATCCTCGGCTTCGTCGATGAGGCGACCTGTGACGGCAATATGCGGCGGCTCGCAACCGTGATCGACGCGCGGAATCGAATTGATGGGCGGCTGCGCGAATTGGAGAATCCGGCTAGCCGTGGGGAAAAGCCAAGCCTGGCTTGCCCGTGAGGTCGGCATGAAGCAGCAGAGTATCAACTCGATTATCGGCGGGGCGGTCCAGCGACCCAAGAAGTTGCGCGAGATCGCGAAAGCCCTGCAGACGACCGAGGAGTATCTTCTTGGCGAGGTCGAGAGACGGAACTTACGAGAGCACCACTCGGCGAGGAGTTTTCACCAGATCATGACCGAGATGAGCAGATGCTCATCGGCACCGCAACCGGTGTGCGAGGCATTCCCGGAGATGCGAGTCCGCAAATCGACGTGACCATGGGCACCCTGACCCAACCCCCAGCCGAGATCATCGCGCAACTCTAACGGCAGGCACCGTGCGCCCCGTCACCGACAGAGGGGGGTGCTTGGGAGTTACATTGATTTTTACGTTGACGCGAACCTATTTTTCAGTAGGCTACCTCCAACGCAACCCGGAGGCCGCCATGCCAACACCCTGCACCGCCATCGACTTCGAAGACGCGCTGGCGCTTGGCGGCGGGTTGTTGCTCGAGGGCCGCGAGGCGCGGACGGTCTGGGCGGCAATGCCGGAGGCGGAACGTCGCGAGGCGTCCCTCCGCCTGCCGGAGTTCATTCGGCGCTACTGCAAGGCCGGCCGGCGGCTTTTGCCGAGCTTCGCCTTCTACCTCAAGGATCGGCTGTGGGTCAGTCCCGCGGCGGCCCCGGATCAAGCGTCGACGACGCCCGCTCAAGGTGATCGAGCAGCTGCGACGGCTTGTGATCGCCCATCGACAGGCGAAACGCCCGGATGTCCTCCCCATGCTTCCGCAGGACCGCGCTGATGTCGTCGTCCTGCAGCGCCAGCGTATCGGCGACGAGCTGCGTCAGCCGCAGCGTCAGCGAAGCGTGCGCGAATTCGAGGTCGCAGATCCGTCCCTCGAACACGAAGAGGGTGTCGTTCGTCGCGACCTTGATGTCGATCATTTCTTCCCGAAGCGCCCGGAGTTCGTCGGTCATCTCATACCTCCATGGTTGGTTGCACACCCATGGTAGGCCGGCCCGGAGGGTTGCGACCAGCTTCGCCGCCGTCCGGGCCGCAGCTTTTCCCAACCCCCCCCCCCGACCGAAGGCCACACATGTCTATCCGCACCCCCTCCGCACCAATGCAGGAGGCGGCATGAGCCCGTTCAACGTTCCCCGCCATTACAGCAACTCCCCGACATGGATCACTGACGACAACGGCAATCGCTGTTCGGTCAAGTATTGGGGTTCCGAGGAAGCCGCCCGCAAGGCGCTGCAGAGCCTCGTGGCCTGTCGCGATTGCACCAACTGCTCGGACTGCTCGCGCTGCTCGGACTGCTCGCGCTGCTCGCGCTGCTCGGACTGCTCGCGCTGCTCGGACTGCTCGCGCTGCTCGCGCTGCTCGGACTGCTCGCGCTGCTCGGACTGCTCGCGCTGCTCGCGCTGCTCGGACTGCTCGCGCTGCTCGCGCTGCTCGGACTGCTCGGACTGCTCGTACTGCTCGCGCTGCTCGCGCTGCTCGGACTGCTCGGACTGCTCGTACTGCTCGCGCTGCTCGCGCTGCTCGTACTGCTCGGGCTGCTCGCGCTGCTCGTACTGCTCGGGCTGCTCGCGCTGCTCGCGCTGCTCGGACTGCTCGGGCTGCTTGGACGAGAACGATGCTACCGGCAAGACCGACGGCTTCACTCCACCGGCGATTCCGAAGATCGACAACATTCACGCTCGGGTGCTGGCCGGCGCCTCGGTGCCGGGCGCCCTTGCCATGGGCGACTGGCACACCTGCAACACGACGCATTGCCGGGCTGGCTGGGTCGTTCATCTGGCCGGAGATCCAGGATATGCGCTTGAGCGGTTCCACGGTACGGCTCTGGCGGCGCAACTGATCTACCGGGAAAGCGCCCCCGGGTTGCCGGTATCGCCGCCCCGGTTCTTCGACAGCGACACCGACGCGCTGGCCGACATGCAGCGGATGGCCGAGGCGGAAGCCTCCGGCGCGGAGCGTGCATCATGAGCCCGTTCGCACCCCTCGGCACTGCCGTTCCCCGCCCCGGCACCAAGCCGCCGGCCAGCGAGACCATCACCACCGTGCATATCGGGCTGGCGCCCGCCGAATCCTCGACGGCGACCCGCAGGCCGCCCAGCGAGCCTGACGACGATCCGCCCCCGCCGCCATGGGATGGCGTCAAGGGCGGCAAGCCCGGCGAAACCCCATGACGAAGCGCGGGCGCGTCCGCCCCTCACCAACCTCCCGCTCCGTCCCCGAGTGGGTCGGCAGGACACCGGACTCGGTCCCGCCTCCGCATGTCGAGCGGCGCATCTTCGACACCCATGACGGCCGCTGCCACATCACCGGTCGCGCCATCGATCCGGTCCGCGACATCTGGCAGGTCGAGCACAAGGTCAGCCTCCGCAACGGCGGGCTGAACCGCGAAAGCAACATGGCCCCGGCGCTGGTCGAGCCGCACCGCGAGAAGACCGCCGCCGAAAACAGCGCAGGCGCCAAGGCCGATCGCATCCGCGAGAAACACCTCGGACTGCAAAGGCCGAAATGGCCGATGCAGGGCAGCAGAAAATCGAACCTGAAGAAGCCGGTTGGCGGCGGCAACGCCGTGCTGCGCTGAACGACCGCGTCGAAAACGAAGGAGACCGAAATGGCAAAGCGAAAGATGGCTTCGTGGATGCGCGACAAACTCAAGGGGCACGCGGCCAAGGTCGTTTTCCCGGCCGCCCATCAGAAGGTCATGGACGCGGCCTACCGCAAGGCAGCGCCTCTGGTGCGCGCCGTTGTCCAGGCCCGCTATCCGCAGCGCGACATGAAGGTGCTGAAACGGTACGGCGTCTCCGAGACGATGCGTGCCCCTATGCTCCAGATGCTGGACGGCAGCATGGTCCGTTTCGTATTCCACAAGGACGATGCACCGCTCCGCAGCATCTACTACAGCAGCGACGTTTTCCTTGCTGACGAGGCCCTCGCGGCGGCTGCCAATGCGTGGGTCGATGCGTCGAAAACCTATCACGACGAAAGGAAGGTCCGACTGGCCGCCTATGGCGCGCTGATCGATGGCTCCACCTACGTCGACGACCTGATCGAAACGTGGCCGGAAGCCGCCGGCGTCATCCCTCTGAACGCCCTGCCGATCCCACTCGGGCCGGAGCAGGTAGCCCTGGTCAAGCGCGACCAGAAGGAAAGGAAGGCGGCATGATCGCCGCCCGCGCAACCCAATCCGCCGACCCTTCCTCCCCGGCGGACCGCGAGCCCCGGACCGACTCCCCCTCCCCGGTCCGGGGCGACCACCAGATAACGTTCGAGGACTCCGGGTCGGAATTCTCGGCGCTGCATGCGGCGAAGGCTTGGCTCAAGGCGCGCGGCTTCTCGGTTGGACACCTGCAGGCCGGAGCGCCGATCGGCGTCATGCTCGGATGCGTCGATATCCAGAAGTGGCGGAACCTCGACAACGAGGATCGCGCCGACCTGCACGGCTTCATCAAGTCGGAGACGATGCGATATCGGAACGGGTCCGTAACTGCCTACATCCGACGCGATGCCCCGCATGACGTGGTCGATGCCTTCAACACCGACCCGGTTGACGTGGAAGCACGGCGACATATCGAAGGGGTCGGCTGATGCCGAAAGAACAGGAGCGCGGCGGCGGACGGGGCGCAAGGCGACAATCGGCGGTCGGCAAGTGGTGGGGCGAGCTCGACGCCTACGACAAGATGATGGCGCCTTTCATCATCGGATTTGGGTTTGTCGGGCTGGGTCTAGGAGTCGCGCTTTGGCTTCTGATCATTGATCTCCTGATTTCGAGGTGCTCGTCATGACGATCCACACCCTCGCCATCATCATCCTGCTCGTCGCCTCCGGAATGCTGGCGGCGATCCTCGTTCATTCCAACCGACAGTCAAAGCGGCTTCGTGATCAGGTCGTGCGGAATCTGGGCCGCCGGCGCATCTCCACCATGAGCAAGTCAGCGCCCTTCGATCTCCGACCCGGCCTGCTCGGCATCGTCCAGACCTACGGTTACCGCCTAACCCCGGCGATAGGCCATGCCCTTGCTGTCGTCGTCAGGATGGACGCCAAAAAGGTCGTCGTGCGGCCGCTCGGTCGCCACCACGGCTTCGTCGTCGACAAGAAGATCCGCCACGACGAGTTCACACCCCTCTACGCCTTCGCCATGAGGATCAGGGACGCCCGGACCTGGGGCGCGGTGAGCGTCAGGGAAAACCTCGACGATGCGGTCTACCTGGTGCTTGAGCTCGATCCCGAGATGCAGGCCACGGCAACCCGAGGCGGCAAGCCGTGGCTTTGGAGCTTGAAGCACGGCCGATGTGTCGAGGCGTGGCTCGACACCGGCGTGATCCGGTTAATCGACATGGACCAGCGTCCGGAATCAATGAGGGATGCGGCATGAAAACCACCGTCGTCGTCAGACTCCCGCCGATGATCCGCGACCGCATTGCCCATGCCGCGGCGGAGAACGAGGTCAACGCGCCCCGGATGGCGTCACTGGCAGTGAAGGCCGCGGCCCAGCTCTACCTGTCTGACGACCAGACATCCGCAGTTCCGCACGGGCCGCTTCGCAAGGCATGCCCAGCCGACATCACCTTCTCGATCAGTGGCGACACGATGCAGATCGTTGCCGAAGCGGCGTCGAGACACTGCCTGACGATCGAGCAGCAACTGGTTTCGATCCTCGCGGCGTCAGTCAAGGGATACCCGGTCCGGTCATCAGGACCAGTTGCCACCCCGGACCGACCGGCCCGCAGGGATGCCGCCTATTACGCAAAGCATTCGGTGGCTTTCCGATGAACAACGAGAAGATTTGATGGCCGGCCGCACCCTCGACGGCAAGACCTGGGACCAGTTCCCGGATGTCGTCCTGCGATGACCGCCACAGGCGACCATGGACCACAAACACCGAACGCCACACCACGGAGACGAGCAAATGCGAGTTCTTGAAGACGGAAAGCCGTGGACTACCCAGGTGCATTGCACGGGAAAGGGAAACCCGAACGAAGGGTGCGGGGCGCTTCTTGAGGTGGAGCGCGAAGACATGCGGTTCTTCTCAGGGACCGACTACCCTGTCTATCGCCCAGAAGCTGTGGTGATCCGGTGCGCGCAATATCAGGCCCTCACTGACTTGGAGCATGATGATTGGCCGAAAGCCGAGACAAGACTGGCCGCTTTTACAGAGGCTTGGGGGCGTGGAGAGGAGCAACCCCATGACTGACACCCCCGGACTGGTGGAGCACCTCACCACCAAGATCAAAGAGGAATCGCCGGACGTGAAAATGATCGCCGCCCCCACCGCCCTGATGACCGCCTCCGGCCGGCTGGTCGATCTCGTCGGCCCCAGGCCGGAGGACGTCGACTTCGCCGACATCGCCGAGCACCTGGCCAAGGAAAACCGCTACAACGGCGCCACGCGGGACGTCGCCTATTCGGTTGCCCAGCACCTGGTCGCAGGCGCCGGTCACCTGCGTGCCGCCACCGGCGACGACCGCGCCGCCGCCTATTTCGTCCTGCATGACGCACCCGAGGCCTACCTCAAGGACGACACGACGCCGAAGAAAAGGGCGATCGAGGCAGTCGCCGCCGATTTCGGCGTCATCGCCGGCACCATCATCAAGGCGTTCGGCGCACTGACCGAGCGCTGGGATGTCGCCATCCATGCCGCCGCCGGCCTGCCCTGGCCGCCGCCGCCCGAAATCGCCGAGCTGGTCCACCGCTACGATCGCATCATGCTGGCGACCGAATGGTGCTCGTTCATGCCGGGCGACCCGCCCTTCGACACCACGGGCGCCGAGCCGCTGCCGATCCGCATCGTGCCGTGGCCCTCATGGACCCGCGCCCGCTACGAACTCCGCAACACCTTCCGCCAGCTGCTGCCGGCGCTGAAGGGCGAGCAGGGTTTCTTCGAACTTCCCCAAGGCTGGTTGTGCGGGGATCAGCCATGAAGCGCCCGCTGTCGCAGCAGATTGCCGAGGTCAGGCGCGAGATCGCGCTCCGCACCCAGGTCTATCCGGGCTTCGTGGCGCGCGGGAAGATGCGCCAGGGCGAGGCCGACGAACACCTCGAGCTGATGCGCGCGGTGCAGGCGACGCTGGAATTCATGCAGATCCACGAGGCGGCGATCCGCAAGGCGATTGCGGCAGGGAGCCAGGAAGAGGCGAGGAGCGGCGGAGCCGCGACAGGGAAACAAGTATGACCCTCACCCCTGACATCCGCGCCGCCCGCGCCGAAATCGTCAAGGGCCGGTTTGCCCTGATCGGCATCCACCTGCCGCTGGCCGCGATGGACGGCGAGGCGGCCGGCACGGTGTGCGACGCCGACGGCCGCGCCGTGATCTTCATCGAAGACGACCCGGACGCGCTGGAGATCGCCCGCCTGGTCGCCGACATCCTCAACCGCGCCGGCGGCTGTGCGCCGGAGGAGGCCGACAGTGGCTGAGGTCAAGCCGGTCCGGCTGCAGCTTTCCCGGAAGCGCGGCTTCAACCTCCAGCGGTTGTCGATGGAGACGAACGGGCTGGAGGCGGTCAACGTCGCGAGGCCGGGCAAGTTCGGGAACCCGTTCGACTTCCGCAAGTCGGAATTCTGCTGGCTCGCCCTGTCCTATGGGTGCCGGGCGGACCGTGCCGGCCGGCAAGCCGCATCCGTCCTTGCGTTCGAGGAATGGATCACGCCGATCGACGACAAGAAACTGGTGAAGATGGAGCGCGGCATCAGCTTCGGCAACGACAAGGAAAGCATCGCCATCGGGCCAAGGATCGAGGCAGGCCCGCCGCCGCCATTTGCGGAACTGGTCGCCGATCTCGCCGGCAAGAATCTCGCCTGCTGGTGCAAGCCCGGTGAGCCCTGCCACGTCGACATTCTTCTTCGCCTCGCCAACCCCGAGGTCGTCCCATGAGCGACGACTACCGCGACGTCACCACCCGCTTCCGCGGCGTCAGCGCCAGCGGCCAGGCGTTCTTCGTCGACCGGCCGGGCAATCAGTACGGCACGGTCTCTCTCCCCCGCTCGCTGATCCACGCCGCCGACGACGCGGCGATCGAGCGGCTGTTCGACGGCGAGGAAATCACCTTCCGCCTCCGCGCCTGGAAGGCCGACGAGGTCGGCTGGCCATGACGATCCCCGCCCCGGAGACCGTCGGCGACGACACGCCGCTGCGCCTGGCGGTGGCGGCGGCGATCGCCTTTCCCGACGGGTCGATGACCGAGCGCGGGCTGCGCCGCGAGGTTGCAAGGGGGCGACTTGCTATCGAGCGCGTGGCAGGCAAGGATTACACCACCTCGCCGACATCAGGACCATGCGAGAACAATGCCGCGTCCAGCCAAGCCCGCCCGACTCTGGCTCCAGCCCGCACGCCGAAACAGGGACGGAGAGATCGTCGAGCGACCCGTTTGGGTCATCCGTCACCTCGGAAGAAAGCATAGCACTGGCTGCGGCCCGGAAGCGCGCCCCAGAGGCGAACAACGCCGACCAACCGCCAACTCCATTGTTGCTGCATCTGCGGCAACCTTGATGTCTGGAGCGCAACATGGACGCACTATTCAAGCATCAAGGACGCGGACGATGAAGTCCCAATCCCCAAGTTTTGTTCCGCTCAATGCCGAAAACAAGGCGGGATCGAAGCCCAGAACGTATCGGATGAAATGAAGCAGCGGGCGAAGGATGCGGAGCATCGTGAGCCGAAAGTCCCTTGGAGGGATGCGACGGATACCGAAAAATATCGAGTGGCTATCGGCAGCCAGAACGACAAAAAACCCGGCCCCGCGTGAGCGAGACCGGGCCGGGTTGTTTTCCAATCGTGTAGCCTTGATCAGTTTCGCGCTAAATCAAGACAGGTCTCAACAGCTTTTGGGATGACACCTCGTTTTATTGACGCGTGGGGTTAGGCTGGGTCTGCCAGCCCTCCGCCGGGTGACGAAGCTTCAGAACGGCCAGGTCAGGGCGAGGACGATCAGCACCACCGCCGATCCAGCCGCAAGCCAGTAGCCGGCGGACATCAGTTATCGACGCCCGGCAGAGCACTTTCGTACATGATCCAGCCGTGCCCGCCGGCATTGCCGATATGAACGACCCACGCCTGCATGGCGCCAGCGCCGTAATTGGTGTTGTCGACTTCGAAGACCTCGCCGACCGCGACCTGCGGATCGGTGATCGTCGTGCAGACGCCCTTCCGGGCCTTGGCAACGAACAACTCGACGCCGGCACCGGGATCGGCCGTGAACTCCGCGGCGACTTCGCGCATGTCGGCCTGCTCGATGCAGAACAGAAACTCACCTCGGATGGTCCCGTACCACCCTTCCGGGGGCGGCTCGGCGAAGGCGGGAACGGATAGGCACAGGACGGCGACCGCCGCCACGAGGGCACGGTAGAGCATGGGTAACCCCTTCGATGCTTTCAGTGGGGGACGAATATCGGGCCGAGCCGTTGCCGGGTCAGCCAGCCGGGGTGGCAGTCGTAATAGAGCAGCCCGAGAATATCGTCGGCGTCGGCGAAGCCGGCCGGCAGTATAGTGGTGAATGGGCCAATCTGGATCTTCTCGCCTGGCTCATAGGTGGTGACGCCGACGGCCGGCTCCCCGGCCGGATTGTAGACGAGCAGCGGCGTGTAGCGCGTCCCGGCGCGGGCCGACCATGAGGCCGAGGCGATGCGGCAATCCCGGTCCTTCTGGACCTCGATCTCGAACGTCACCTTGTCGCCGATCCGTGAGACTTCCGTGGTTGCCTGATGAGTCAGGACGGGGAACAGCCGGGCCTCCAGAGGCGGCGCGAGAACACCAAGAATTGCGATGACACCAACAGCTATCCCTCCATAGGTGAGGGTCTGGAGCATCCTCCACCATGCGAACCGGAGCGCGATGTTCATGTCTCGTCGTCCTTTTTTGGAGGGGCGTTCTTGAGCCTTTTCCACACAGCGAATGTGTCAATCACGAAGCCCGTGATCGACACCCCAAGCATCCCGGTGACAAAGGCGGCAAGCGCGCCGCCCTCCACCGGGGTCCAGCCGAAAACCTCGGCGATGAAGGGGGCGATCGCCGGCGTGGCGTAGACGGCTACCAGGCCTCCGACAATGACGGACACCAACAGTTCCGACCACTGCCGAGGGCGAACCGAAAGCCAGCGAACGAGTCCGCCTGCGCTGCCGGCGACGGCGGTTGATTCACGGGCGCCGTTCAGGACAGCAGAAAGCATTTCACCCAGGGTCATGAGGTCGAGTTTTCCTTCGATCGATGCATGACCTAGGATGGTCCTCGCCGTGTAGCGCGGTGGCGAGGATGGCTGGCGCCGGTCATGCGGAATTACCAGTTCCGCGGCTCGGGGCGCTCCAACGCCCCGGCCCCTCGCCTCTTACGAGACCTTCGTCGCGCGCGCGCCCATCACCGACTTGATGGTGTTGCCGCCGCCATAGATCGCCAGCCACAGGCCGGAGAACGCCAGGAGCTGATCCCAGGGCATGGTCGCGAGACCGGCCTTTGCGATGGCGTTGACGATCGGCAGCAGCACGCCGTTCCACAGCCACAGGAACAGCAGCAGCCAGCACATCGCCGGCCGCCAGGCCCAGGAGAACCGCGACTCCCGCGCGTCCTCGCGCTCGAGCAGCGCCGCCTGCCCGGCGAACGCATCCCAGGTCGGCCGGTCGATCTCCTCGACGGCGCGGATCGTGCCGGCGATCGGGCCGGGGTCTTCCTCGAAGCGCGCCACGATCGCCTCCGGCGTCGGCTCCACCCCGAGCTGGTTGGCGACCCGTTCGATGACGATCGCCGCGCCGGGCGAACGCTCCCTGACGATATCGGCGAGGATCCCGGCCCCTGACTTCGTCAGGACGGACAGGAGCGCGCCGGCAATGGGTCCAGCCATTTCACTTCCCCTTTTTCGCAGACCGCCCGCGGCGGATGATGAAGAAAGCGCCGACGGCGATCGCCGCGACGATGACGACGGCGAGGATCACGCCGGCGAACTGGTCGTTGTCGGCCGCGATCGCCGCGCCGCCGGCGCCGACCGCGACCACGGTCCCGCCGATCGCCGCGCCCTTGCCCTTCCCGCCGCCGCCGGGCGGCGCGGGCGGCCGCTCCTCGTCGACCTCGTCGGTCAGCCCGTCGGCGGGCTGCCTCTGCTCCACAGGCAGCTCTACGGGGGCGGCCACGGGGGCGCCCGGCACGTATCCCGCCGCCTTCAGGCCCCGCTCGAAGACCAGCGCCCGCTTGCCGATCGTCACCGCCTTGTCGGTGCCGTTGACGATGCGCCGGGCGTTCGAGAACTCGCGCAGATCCTCGGCGTCGGATTCGTCGACGCCGTCGAGATAGTCGTCGAGCTTCCGTCCGGTGTAGAGGCCGGTCTCCATGCCCTTGAACAGCAGCGGCAGCGCGTATCGCCATTCCAGCAGCCGTTTCGGATCGTCGAGGAAGAACGTGTCAGGCAGGCCCAGCAACCGCGCCGCCTTGATGTAGTTGTCCCGCCAGGTGACCTGGATGAGGCCCATGCCGACATGGGGCCAGTACTTCTTGCTGCGCAGATAGGTCTCCGATCCGTATTCCCGGACCGGGTGCAGCGTCAGCGCCGTCTCCCAGGACGACGTCGCCAGCGCGTAGGACGCCTTGTCGAGGGCGATGGCATGGGCCTCGACATAGTCGAGGTGCTTCTCGAAGCCGACGACGTTCCGGGTGGTCAGGTTGATGTCGGCGCGGATCGCGTCGTAGAAGGCCGCACGGTTCATGGCGGAATTCTCCTGGTTGGAATCGAAAAGGGCCGCCGCCGGCGACCCCCTGGATGGTCACGACAATGACCGTCTTGACGTCGGATCGCAGCACCCCGGCCGTGATCAGCCCCGATCGAAGATCGTCGAAATCAGAGCTGTATGCAGCGATCATCGAGGTCCACCCCGCAGTGTCAACCGTCTCCGACGAGGCATCATTCCCGCCCTGTATCCACGCAAAGTATTGGTAGGGCTTCAAATCGGCGGCGGTGTGAATGTCAACTGCCCGGTCAAACTCACTCTGACCGGCCCCGGCCCACTGGGCAATCCCGCCGGGGGTAGTGACGTTGATGATCTTGGAGTCTCGCGCGGGCGGCACCGCGGCATCAAGAATCTCCTCCATTGCCCACACGCACGGCGTCTCGTTGTCATTGCCGCCGAGATAGAACGGGTCGACCCCCATCGTCGGCCGGACCCACGCATCGCCGTCCGAACCCCCCGACGTATTTTCGTTGTTCCACACGCGTTGGAACGGCCGCAGCGCATTCCAGTCCGCCGGGGTTGCGCCGCCGCTGTTGTTGCCGCGATTGTTAGACGCGCCCATCGACAGCAGGGTTGGAACCTCAAGAGGGTAGTTAAAGACGCCTCCGTTTGTCGTACCAGCCCCAGGTCCAGATACGAATCCGAACGGTGGTCGCGTTGGTCTGCGCGCGGAGCCGGATTTGTGCGGACGTATTCGTGCGCACCTCCAGACGCGGGGCATTCGCGCCGCGCGTCCCCTCGTCAGCGGAGATAACCGACGCCAGAGAATTCCCCGGCGCGGTGTCCGCCTCGTCTGGCGCCGTGATCAAGGCGCGGCTGTAGTTGCCTAACCCGTCGCAGGCGAGCTGAACGCTGAACTCGGCCGTCACGATTTCGCCGGCCGGCACCGACAGCGCCACGAGCTGTGCACTGGTCGACACCTCAGCCTCGTTGAAATCCTCGATCCCCACGGATCGCCGGAAGCGGTCGCCGTCCTGAATGAATGGCACGATCACCGCGCTCTCCCGCAGGATGGCGCCGATATAGCGGCTGTAGTCGTAATTCGACGGCATGGTCGGGGCGCTGGGAGACGCCGAGAACAGGGCGTCGACGACACCGGTGTCCGATCGCATGATCAGGTGGACGAACCAGGTGCCGTTGGCGATCGACCCGGTATCGCGCCCGCCATTGCCCGTTCCGACCGCCCACGCGGCGTCGAGCCGCTTGGTCAGGGCCGAGGCCAGCACCATCCGTACCGGATCGCTCCCCTCGGCGGCGCACTCTCCGGCGGCGATGACGATGTCGTTCGTGGCGTCGGTAACGTCGTTGGCCATGCCGAGCCCGAACAGATGCCCCTTCGGAAAGCGCTCCAGCGCATCCTTCATCGTCGTGCCAGGCGCGTCGCTGTCGTTGTCGATCTCGCTGGCGACGAAGTCCCCGGCCTCGGCAATCACGGTGATCGTGGCGCCGGCCTGGATATCGATCTTGTCGGTCCCCGCCACGCCACCGATCAGCGACTGGATCACCGCGTCGCGGCTGAAGGTGCCGGTCGCAGGCGAGCCCTCGTCATCGGTATAGGTGCCGGTCACCAGTTCGCGGTTATTGCCTTCCTGGATCAGCACCTTGTAGGACCGCCCGGACACCGCTCCCGCATCCAGAAAGGTGAACCAGTCGGCCGGGGCGCCCTCGAGCGTCACCGTGCCCTGTCCTGTCGTCGTCGTGGTCTCGCGGGCGAGGTTGATCTTGTAGGTCATGCGGCAAACCGCGTGCGCCGTTCAGCGCCGCGTCCTCTGGCAATACGGGAGAGAAGGGGAAGGATCAGGCGAGAACCTGCTCGGCCTCGAAGGTCACGGTGTCGTGGAGCAAGGTCGACTGGCGGACCTGGACCGTGCCGGGCAGGATCACCATCTCGGCCGACGGCTCGATCAGCGTTACGGCGAGATCGGCAACAGTGCCGATGAACGGCGCCGGGCGGACCTTCACCGGGTCGGTGACGCCCGATCCGTTTGCCGTCACGTCCTCGCCGAGAATGTGCAGGGCGCGGACTGCCGGGGATCCGATGTCGAAGTGCAGAAAGTCACCGCGCGACAGGACATAGTTTGCCGGCAGGCCCTTGAGGCTGATCGTCTCGCCGCTGACGGCCGCGATCTGGACCGTGTTGGAACCAAGGATCGCTCCGTCCTTATCGTTGCGCGGCCCGGGTTTCTTCGGGTTGGTGACGTAGAACGTTCCACGGACCCCATCGAGAAGGTAGATCTCCGCCAGGATCGAGGAAAGGTCGTCGTGGCCCATGACTATTGACGTTATGCTCGCCCGCCACTTCGGCGGGCCAGCATCCTCACCGCGCGTCCCGCCGGAGGCGATCGAGGACAGGTTTTGCCGCCACTCGAGAACGAAGATCGCCTCACGAATCAGGATGGCGTCCATGAGGTTGTCCTTGATGGTGCCGAGTTCGAGCGCGGGCGCCCCCGCTCCGATCGACAGATGCGCGGTCAGAGCCGCCAATGAGCGGGCCAGCGTGAAATCCACGTCGTAGGGCGCGATCGTCAGGCTTGCCGTCTCGGCGACCAGCGGCAACTGCCTTGTGAAATCCACGTCGTAGGGCGTGATCGTCAAGCTCGCCGTTTCGGCCCCTAACAGGTTCGGGCCGACGTTGTACGGCGTGATCGTCAGGTGCGTGGTGTCGGCGACGATCACCCGATCGATATCGAAGTCGACGTCGTAGGCCGTCAACGCCAGGCTGGTAACGCTTGCCTGGATCGCGCTGTCCTTGAGCAAGCCGACATCGCCTCCCGTCAGGGCAAGGCTGGTGACGAGCGCAAGGATCGCAGGGCCTTCGTCGCCCCCCGGATGACCGAAGGCGGTGTTACCGAGCGGAGCGCCTAACATGCCGGATCAACCCTTGCGACGGCCGGGGTTCTGGTGGCAGATGACCGGATCGCCGATCGCGGTCGTCAGCGCCCGCATTTCCAGCGGTATCTCCCGCGCCCGTTGCCCATCGCTCGCCCGGATCGCGGCGGTCAGTTCAGCGACCCTCGCCCGCTTCGCGGCGATCTCCTTCTGCAGCGCCTCGCGTTCGGCGCGCTCGGGCGTCGCGCGGGCCTGCAATGCGGTCATTTCGCCGCGCAGCGCGGCCAGGCGCCGCGCTGTCTCCGGACGATCGAGCCGAGCGCGGCTGATCTCCCGATACTTCGCGGTGAAGAACGCCTTTCCTTCTGCCGGCGTCATCAGCTCAGATCCATGATGCCGTTGACGGCATCGGTGACGATGGTCAGGCTCTCGCCGTCCGCCAGCGTCAGCGTCGAGCCGTAGTCCCAGTAGCCAATGATCGCATCGCTAGCGTGCGTGTCGTCGTAGAGGACGGCGTAGCGGAACGGACCGATCGGGCCGCCAGAGGCGGTGAACGCGACGTCGTCGCCGAACAGCGCCGAGGTGTCGCCATCTTGGGCGGTCGATGTGTTCGCCACCGTCGCCCCGCCGGCGGTATACCCGCTGCCCGCCGATATCTCGCTGATATCGGAAAAGTTAGCGTCGGTCGCCTGCGTCGGCGCCGTATTGGTCAGACAGACGTTGAGCGTGTCAGCGTCAAGATCATACTCGCCGTCAAGCAGGTTCTTGGCGAGCGCATGGAACTTCGTCATCGTTGGCATTGTGGGCTCCTGGTGGTTTACCGCGCCGACAGCGGGTAGGTGCGTCCGCGGGTGGCTGCGGTTCCGAGTGCGGACTCGATCTCATCCGGCGTGCCAGCGGCACGGATCACGGCCTGTTTCGCCTGTCGCTCCACCTCCAGCGACACCAGCCGCCCGGAGGTTTCTGCGGCTCTGGCGATGACGTCTCGGGCGATCGAGACGGCTGTCGTCTTTCGGGTGGCGGCCTCGACAGAGAGCAACGGCCCCGGCTCCCCGCCCGCCTCGACGGTCCGCGCCTCGGCGGCCTTCATTGCATGGACGTCGGCGCTCGGGCCGAGGATCGATCGGCGGCGCACGCGCATATCGTCGTCCAGCCTGCGAAGCGCGCTTGCCCGCAACGCGTCGATGTCGACAGTCGGCGGTGACTTGACCTGCTCGACGATGCGCGGTGCATCGGTCCCCGCGTCGGCGACGGCGTGAGTCGCGCCCGATATCCCCGCTTCGGCATCGACCTCGATAACGCCGATGCCGCGATAGTTGGCGAGTTGCCTGTCGAGGCGATCGGCGGGGCATCGCATTCGACCTTCGATGCGACCCGTCGCCTTGTTGAATTTGATGTATTCAGGCATCTCAGACCTTCTCGACGTAGAGGAAGGCCATTCCGATGTCCTCGACGGAGGCGGAGGGCGCGCCGCTGAACTTCAGCCGGTAGCGCCGATCCTTGGCGCCGCCGGTCTGCGGGCCGATGTCGACCATGGGGACCTGCTCGCGAAGGACGACGAAGTCGCCAGGGCCGTACCTTGCGGCGGAGTGCGACCAGTAGTCAACCAGCAAGTCGACGCCGTTCCGGCGGCGCCAGAGCTGCAGCTGGCCTATCCGGCCCCACGGAATCGTCGCCGTGAACGACAGGAACACAAAGACCTTTCCCCGCGACACCGGAATCGTCTGGTCGATGTTCGGGATGTAGCCGGTATCGGTGTTCCACGACGCGCTGCGGCTGTCCTCCTGCGTCGTGGTGATCTCGTCTACCGGGATGTGCTGCTGCAGCACCGCCTCGTCGTCGATCTCGGTCGACTTGGCCCGCACGTCCGGCGTCGTAACCGCCGTCCAGCTCGTCCACTCCGGCTGCCACTCGTCGACCGACGATATGTATTGCGCGCGGACCTGATAGCTTGTGGCGCTCGCCAGCGGTCCGATTTCCTCGGACCCGTCGTCGAAGGAACCGGGCGGCGTCTGCCCCCGACGAACCACCGTATTGCCGGTGTTGCGGCGGACCTCGTAGGATAGCCCGATCACCTCGTCTAGTGGCTCACCACCAACGTCGGTGGTCGCCCACGTCATCAGGATGCCGGCACGGTCCCGACTGCCATCGCCTGGCAGGGTTGCCCCAGCCAAGCCGAAGCCGCGAACCGCGACGTCAGGCTCTGCGATCTCCAGCGGCGGGAAGGCGTCGTCGTCGTCTTCGTCGGTTGCTGCGGTCCAGTCGTAGTCGTCGGGGTCGATCTCGATCAGCCCCACGCGGAACCCGGGCAAGCCCCGCTTGACCTCGGTCCAGTCCGGCCGGAACAGCTTCGACACATAGCCATTGCGGTCGCTCGACCAGTCGACCTCATCGACAGGCTCGACGAACGACGCCTCCAGCGGCAGGAAGATGTCGTGTGCGCGTTCGCGTCGGGCTTCCTTGAGGATGGCGGCCATAAGCCGCTGCGCCCGGGATGACGACGTCACATAGTCGTAGCTGACCTGGGCTATACCCTCGATCCCGTCCTCGTCCCGATAGTCGGTATTGATCCGCGGCGGGGCGGACTTCGGCACCCATCCGTCAGCGGCCGACAGGTAGTCGCCGGCGACGCCGTTGACGAGTTCAGACGTACCCTTCATCGGGTCGAAGGACTGACCTTCGGAAACCACGACGCCGGCATCGGTGAACGACAGAACCGACGATCCGGATTGGCCGCCGACCTTGATCTTGTACCGACCGCCACATTCGGGGATTCGCGCATTGCAGCACCGCGCCATGCGCTGGAGCACGGCCAGCGGTTCCTCGTCGACTGAGATTTCCGCCGCGATCTCGTAGCGCCGCTCGCTGCCCCCGGCCTTGAGGGTGACGTTGTCGTCGCACTCGTTTCGAGCGGCGACCCAATTATCGTGCGGCAGACCGGCCGCGGTCACCGTCTGGCCGCCCCAGAACCACGAGCCGTTGTACTGGATGCCCCGGATGACGTTGTAGATCGCCACCGCCGCGAGGCGGCGCGCCCGGTCGACGCCGTCCGTCCACGTCGACGGCGTATTCCACCGATGCGTGCCCGATCCGCCGACGCTGGTGTCCTGGGTCAGGTCGTAGAGCGGGATGCCGTCGCAGACGAACTTGTAGCGCGGCCAGCCGTTCCACACCTTGCGCTTGGTGTTCGCCCGCGCCGTCATGATGACGTAGGCGACGCCGGCGCCGATCGCGTTGGCATTCCAGGCCCGGCCACCGCCAGCCGATCCGAATGTCGAGGTCAGGTAGGCATCGGCCGTGGTTTGGGTGCCGTCGTGGAAGCGGACGAACAGGTGATCGCGACCGCCCTTGTCGAATTCAGGAACCGCCGTGCCGCGAGCCGATCCGGTGGAATTGCCGGTCAGCGCAAGCGTGCATTGCCGGCCGTTGACCCATATCTGGACGATGCCGTCGATCGGCAGGTCCGACAGGGCAATGACCTGCACCAGATACTTGTTGGGGAGCTCGGTATTGCCCGTGGTGTTGGCGTAGATCAGCGAGCCGGCCGTCGACACCCGACCGAGCAGGAACGACCGAGCGATCGTGCCTGCCGCCTCAAGCGATCCCTTCAAGCCGCCGAAGCCGCTGTGCTGTCCCGGCGCGCCCGGCCGGACCGCCTTGGCGATGTAACTGAGGCCGAAGCCGATTCCGGCGGTGACGACGCCGGTGGCAATCGTGGCGGCCGCGCCGGTCAGGCCGATTGCAGCGACGGCCGCCGACGCAATGAACCCGGCCTCCGCCGCACTGCCGAATCCAAGCAGAAGCACTGCCGCAAGAACCACTGACTGCATGATCATCTTACCAGAAGGACCCCGGCGGCGCGGCCGAGCGGGACGCTGCCGACCCCGCGCTTTTCGGTGAACACCGCAGCGACCTCGCCGAGCACCGGCCCGGTGGTGACGCTGCCGTCCTCGGCCTCAAGAATGGCGATATCGCCGTACCGAGCTGCGGACTTGTGGGCGCGCGTCAGCGCCATCGCGAACATCTCGACATGATCGGCGAACCCGTCTTCCGCGAGAATCGCCCGCGCCGAGTCGGCACTGTCATAGCGACCCCGATATCGCGCCAGCACGTCGACGCCGGTGATTGCCTCGATCCAGTCAGCGGCCAGGATGCCGCAATCGTGCCGGCCCCAGACGAACGGCTCGCGGCAGTGTCGGGACAGAACAGAGTTCACCCGGCCCCGCCACCCGGCCTGACGCCTTGGCAGGTCCGTGACGATGCCAGCAGGCAGGTTGAGAGGCGGGATCACGGCAGGAAGCCCCCGAGACCGAGGCCCTTGAGCAGCTTTTTCGACTGGTTGACGTTTCCGCTGACGTTCGACCCGCCACCGCCGCCGCCTCCCCCGCTACTCCCGGCCGAGCCCTTTTCGCCGTTCCAGTCGAGTTCCCAATCACCGACGACCTGCGTGTACCGGTAGAGGTTGTCGTTCGGATTCCTCAGCTTCTGCGAGGCGTTCGATCGGGTCTCGGTGTTGGTCCGCCGCAGTTCGAGGGCGTGGCTGACGCACACCAGCCGCAACGAGCCGGCTTGATTGATCGCCCCCGTCGTGATCGGGGTTTCGTCGACAAATCCGACGAACAGCGGCTCGGCCGGAGCGACCAGAGAATTCTGCGTATTGGCGGTGAGTTGGCCCCGGTAGATCTGGATCGGCGCCCGCTTCGGGCTCAGCCCCCGGATCGCCACCTCTACGGTCGGATCGAGGTTGTCGAGTTCCACCTCGACCGTCCGGATCGTCAAGTCGGAGACGTAGCGGATCGGTCCGATGTCGTGCAGACGCGGACTGAAGGGCCGGCTCGCGGTTGCCCCGGTGAGCCCGTCCTTGACGTTTACGGTCGCCCTCACCCCGAGATCGGAGAACCCAAACGACGATGGTGCATGCGTCGTCCGGTTCTTGACGGTCAGCCAGACGAACCAGCAGCCGCGAGAAAGCGGATTGGCGAGCGCGGTCTGATGGTCGGCATGAAAGTCGCGCATCAGACCAGCCCGTGCGTCCGCTGACGCTGGATCAGCGCCGACAGGCGCGTCTCGAAGTTCTTGTCCCGGACGTCGAGCGCAGCCTTGATCTCCTCGGCCACGCCACGCCCCGCGCCCTTGGCGTCTATATTTGTCGTCGGAGAGAAGATGATGCCGCCATCACCCATGTCCTGCCCGGGCTTGCGGATGTCGACCATTTCGCCGGGGGTGGCGCGAAATGCCACCGTCTTGCTGTCGATGCCGCCGGCCCCGCCAACCTTGAATGTGCCGCCGGTCGCGTAACCGGGGAGGCTGGCCGAAAAGTAACCGGGGCGCATCCCACCGAAGGCGCCGCCGATCAGGGAGGTGAACGCCTGATTGACCAGCAACCGACCGAGGTCCTTCAGCAGCCCGCCGATCGCGTCACGAAGTTTGAATGTGCCATCGACTGCAGAATCAAAGGCACTCATGAACGAATTCTCGACGACCTGGCCGACCTCGCGCATCCGATCGCCTGCGGCTTCCATCGAGGAGACGAACTGCGCCGACATGGCCTTGGTGGCAGAGACCACGTTGCCGATCGATTTACCCGCCCCGTCGACGGCGAGCCCGAACGACGACGCTGCCTCTTCCGCGGCACCCCATGTTTTCCCGAGGCTTTCGGCAGCCGCCGAATCCACGCCCTCGATGTCAGGGAACGTGAAGGCGTTCTTCAGGTCCTCCGGAATGATCCGCTCGACCTTCGACCACAGGCTGTCGATCGCGCCTTCAAGCTCGTCCATCTGGCCGGTTGCGAGCGCGATGCCGCCGGCGAGCAGAACGAAGGTCGTCAGGCTCGCCCGCTTGATCGCGTTGAACGCCGCCAGCGCAAGGCCCGCGGTCCGGATCACTTTCGCCAGCGAGATCAGCGCTCCGGCCAGCGATACGATGAACTTGACCACCTGCGCCGCGACGAAGACCTTCATGATCTGCACCAGCAGCCCGAAGTTCTCGTAGACGACCATCACCGCCCGGGTCAGGCCGTCCATGACGCCGGTCAGAACCCGGGCCACCTTCTCGACCCACTGGCCGTTCTTGGCGGCGTCGATCAGCCTCTGTGACAGCCGCTCGAAGGCCGGCAGCATATGAGCCGTCAGCTTCGTGATGATGCCGTCCTTGACCCGTCCCAGGCGGGTCAGGTTGTCGTTGAAGCGTTCTGCCGCCTGTCCGGTCTCGGTGTCGATGACGATGCCGAGGGCGTGCGCCTCCTGCATCATCTCGTTGAGGCCAGCTGACCCGGCATTGAGCAGCGGGATCAGTTCCCGGCCCGACCGGCCAAGCAGCACCATCGCCAAGGCGGTCTTCTCGGTGCCATCCTCCATCTTCGAGAACCGGTCGGCGATCTCCGGCATGATCTCCGACATGCTTTTGAGATCGCCGTCGGCGTTCTTGATGTTGATGCCGAGGTCGGCAAACGCCCGCTGCGGCGTCTTCAGGCCGTCGGCTGCATCCTTCATGTTCCGCGCCAGGCGCCCGACGCCGTTCGCGGTGCTTTCGAGGCTCACCCCCGATAGATCGGCGGCATGCGCGAGCGCCGAGAGTTCCTGCGTCGGGATGCCGATCTGTTGCGACATCTTGGACAGCTTGTCGGCCTGGTCGATCGTCCGCTTCATGCCGACGGCAAGGCCGCCGAGCGCAACTGTCATCGTCGCCGCGACCGCCGCCGCAGCCCGCGCCACGCCGGCGCCGAACCGCTTCAGGCTCGCGTCGGCGCCCCTCAGCCCCTTGTCAAACGCGGCCGTATTGGCCGATAGATTGACCCGGAGGGCGCCAATAACAGCCGATGAAGCCATGAGGGTGCTCGTTCAGGTACGACGGTTGACAGCGGATGTCCAAGCCATGGCGATGGCGATCTGCTCGTCCATGGTCTGACGGCGGGACTTCGGTTTTTCGCCCGCCAATAAGGTCTTCAGCGCCGGCACCTTCTTCGCCCGTGACAGGGCGGCGACGTGCCAGGCCAGAGACATGCGGTCGTTGTGCTCGCGCCTCAGTCGCTGCGCGCCGGCCGCAACCCGGAGCGCGATCTCGCGGGGAGTGAGAGACCAGAAGGACTCGGGATCAAAGCCTGCCTCGATGAACGAGGTCAGGACTTCATCCCAGTCCCAGCCGCCTCGCTCCCCTTCCGAGGGCGGCCGTCCGGCTCCTCCGCCGGTTCATCAACGTCCGGGAATGCCCGGGCGAAGGCGTCGCCAACAAGCTCCGACACCCGGCCGACGCCGACCGACGTCATCAGGTCGCCGGCGGCCTTGACGTCGACGTCGGGCTGATCGTCGATCAGGCCGCCCCAGAAGATCGAGCGGAGCATCCGCATCGACGCCCCGGACGGCGACTGCATGGCGGCGATGATCTCGCCGGTCGTCTTGCCGAGATGGTCCTCGAGCTCGCAGAGGGCGTTCGCCGAGTAGCGAAGCGTCCACGTCTTGCCGGCGACCTTGAAGTCGACCTCGCCACGCCGTGCGTTCGCCATCAGGAGGGCGACCCGGCGGAGACGTAGGACCCGGTGACCTTGAAGGTCACGGTCGCGGTCATCTTGTCTTCGGTCGGCACCGCCGGCTCGTAGCCGGTCAGCAGACCAGTGAAGGTCCACGTCACGGTGTTCGGGAAGGTGATCCGGCACGAAACCGCCTCACGGTCCGCCTTGACCTGCTGAAGCAGGGCGTCGGCGGTCGAGCCGGGGATAAAGTTCATCTCGAACGAGCACTCGCCCGGATCGTTGAGCCCGAGAATGAACTCCCGGGTCGAGTTGGGGCTCTGCATGTGGGTCGCGTCGATCACGTCGACCGTGTCGCTCGGCGGCGTGATGTCGAAGACCTCGGCGAGGTCTACGTAGTTGTCGGGGCTCGATCCGTCGGCAATGGCAAACGTCGAGCCGTAGCCGATTGCGGCTGCGGTAGCTGGCATGGTCCTGGTCTCCTGTTAGGCCGCTGATGTCCAGAGAATGAAGTCAAGGCTGGCGCGGTAGAGTTCGGACCCGCCCTGTCCGCGTTCGAAGCTGTCGCGCTCGCCCTGCTGGAAGCCGCCGCGCAGCTTCACGGCGCCTTGGATGGCATCGACGCCCGACAGGCGGGACGTCACCGCCCGGGCCGTCGTCTTCGACGAGGCATAGGTGGCGCCCCAGCAATCGATCTGGATGCGCGAAGAGACGAGCCCGGAGGGGCCGCCGTTCGTGTAGTCGGGAAGCGCATCGATCGCGGTCAGCACCACCGCCGGCAGGTCAGATCCCTGTGGCCGCGTCGACCATGTGATCCGCTGCCCGACAATGGCGGTGAGCCCGCTCGCGCCGAGCAGGTAGTCGGTAAGGGCTTCTTCCATCGGTCAGCCCCTGCGTTTCGCCAGCCGCTTCGCGAGCCGGTCCGCTGATTTCTTGATTTCGGCCCAGATGTCGTCCTTCAGGCCCGCGAGGACTCGGAACTTCCCCGAGTCCCAGGCTGGCCGAAGCCCGGGGTGCGGTGCCTGGTCGACGGTCCCGAATTCTTCGGTAATCGCCTGCGTCAGCCCCCCGGCGCCGATGAACATCTCGACCGTCGCCCGGTCGCCCATCCTGCGATGCTGACTGGCCTGCCGACGGGTCAGCTTCGTCGATACGCCGACCGAGTCCCTGAGATCGCCCTCGTCGACCCGGACCTTGCTCCGGAAGTCGCCGGCCACAGGCTCGGCGCGTTTCTTTAGCACTCGGCGCAGCACCGCCTTGCCGGTCGCCTTCGGCAGTTCCCCGAGTGCCTTTTCAAGCTCGCGGAGCCCTTCGACCCGAACGGTCCGCGCCATCAGTCCGACCGCGCCGAAGTCGAGAGTTCCAGCCCCTCGCGGCGCCCGATTTCCTTCACGCCGACGATGTCATAGGTCCGGCCATCGAAAATGACCCGGTCCTTCGGGTTCACGTCCGAAACCGTTGACGACCACCTGATCTGGAAGCGCGTCGTGATCTCGGCGCCGACTTCCTGCGAGGCAACCCGTTCGGTGTCGCGCGTCTCCTGCTTTGACGCCCAGACCGTCGTCAGCGTTGCCCAGGCCTTCACGATGCTATTGAAAGCGTCGCGGCTTTCCGTCGCCCGCTCGATCGTGATCCGCCTGTCGAGGGACCCGGCGCGCATCAGTAGATCCTCGGCAGGGCGTAGCCGCTCACCAGCGCCTGTCGGGCGGCAAACGTTGTGCCCGACGAACCCAGCATCGCCGGGTCGAAGTCCGGCGTTCCCCGGAGTTCGTAGCAGTCACTGACTGCGAACATGATCGCGTGCAGCAGATCGGCCGGAATGTCATCGGCCGGCCACCCAGCCACGAAGCTGATTGCGACCGGCGCCGGAACGTCGCTGTCGACCGAGGGCCACGAACCACCGCGCGAGGGCATGATAACGCCGCCGTCAGCACCGCGAAGATCCTCCTGGTAGTCGTCGCCGGCCGGCGACGAGCTCGGGCCTGTGAGCGACGCCACCGAACCGCCGCTCGAGTAATCGACCTGAGTAACGGAAACCGTGACGCCGCGCGGCAGGAGGATTCCGTATGGGTAGCAGTCCGGGAAGTCCCGAAGAATCCAAACATGGCCACGCTGGACAATCGTGCGATGCGTCGCACCCTCCGCCCAGCGGACCGCTGCCTGCACATAGAGGTCGAGCAGTTCGTCATCACCGGAATCCACGCGCGTATGTGTCCGCACCATGGCGAGGTCGATGATCGAGGGCGACGACGCCTCGAGCGCGTCGACTTCAAGCCGCAGTGGGCAAAGCATCGGCGAGGTCCATCATCTTGAAGCAGGTCAGCGCACTGTCGGGTGTGCAGTTCACGATCTCGACGCCCTCCGGCAGCATCCGGCTGGCCGCGATAAACCGCTTCGTCCAGTTCTCGTAAGTCTGTGGCCTTGTCGTTCTCAGGCCCTGCGGGTGTTTGCCGAAGAAGTGGCCCTTCTCCCCGACGCGCCGCATGTCGAAACCGACCAGGGCAATGCGACCGCGCCAAGCGATCTTGTGGCCCGCGATGTTGATCGCCTGGAAGCCGCTATTGTCTCCGTAGTGGATCACCGCCGGATCGAGTGAGAAGCCTTCCCCGTCGCGGCCAGCAATCAAGCTGAGGCCGTACTTGCTGCCGACGTCGATCTTGTTGTCGCGGACCCGATTGCCGTGGGAACTCCACCGCTCGCCAGCGAAATCCCTGCACCCATCATGATGGCGCCACCACTCGGCGTCGCAGGCGTAGAGCAGTTCCGCGTCTGGAAAGAGCCTGTAGGCATCGTTGACGGCGATCGTGGGGACGCCGCGGCATCTTGCGGCGATATCGGCTGTCAGGCTCGGTCCCGGCGCGGCGACGATGCAGACATCGCCCCAATCAGGACTTATTCTCTGCAACATCGATGATCTTGGTTTCGAGCGGGTAGGTCATCGCCTTCTTGCGCGACTTCCGGGTCTTCTTCGGCTTCGGCTGGACAGCGGCCGCGGTGACGGGACGGGCAACCGGAGAAGCGGATCGCACCGGTTCGGACTCGCCCATGCCTTCGGAGACAGCGCGATCGGCGACAGCCTTCGGAACCTCGCCGGGCACCCGGTAGCGGCCGGGCTTCATCACCTGCTGGCCGCGCTTCGGGTCCCGGTAGCGCCATGGGCGCTGAATTGTGAGAATGGAATTCATGGATCAGTCAGGGCCGGCGGTGAGGCCAGCCCTGCCCTTCATTCACGTTGCGAGGATCAGAGGCACTTCAGCCACTTGATCGCATCGTTGTTGAGAACGATGCCGCCCTCGCGCCGGCGCACGTAGAACCGGACGTAACCGACATTGGTCACGTTATCGCGGGTGATCCGCAGTCCGGTCCGCTCGGTCAGGAGATAGCCCTGCGAGAAGTCGCCGAAGGCCACCGGCAGGTTGCCGCCGCCGATATCGTCGAGCTGCTCCCACGTCTCCATGCGCTTGCCGAGCAGCATGTCGGGCTGATCGGGCACAAGGCTCGGCTGCCAAAGATACTGACCGTAGGTATCCTTCAGCTTCCGCACGGCGCCGATGGTGTTGGAGTTCATCACCCAGACACCCATGCCACGGTAGGCCGAATTGAGGCCGTACTGCAGGTCGATCAGCGAGTCCGCGTCGATCGCGGCCGGCGAATTGTCGCCGGTCGGGAGGTACTGGTAAGCGGCCGCAGCGCGCTTCGGCGAAGCATCGTCGGCGGTCGTCACCGGCGTGGTGTTCAACATGCCGGTCGGCTTGTTGGTGCCGTTGCCGCTGATCACCGCCAGACCCTCGGCAATGGCGAACTGCCGCGCCACCGACTCGGTCAGCCAGTTCTCGACGTTGAAGAAGATGTCGTCGAGGGACCATTCCGAGACCTGCGGATAGGCGTAGAGTTCGCCGTGCGTCGGGGCCACCTCGCGAAGCTGCGGGGTGCTGGTCGCCGCCCGGCTATCGGACTCACCGACCCAGCCGGCAGTGGCGCCGTTGATGTCGATCAGCTCCTTGTAGTCCGACGTGCCGACCTGGACGACCTTCACGAGATTGCGGATCGGCGAGAACTTCTGCTGGAGCAAGCCGATCTGGCGGCTGATCTCCTCCGGCACCGCATAACCGCCACCGGCCGGCGAAGCAACGGTGATGTCCTTCCGCATCATGTCGTGGAGCTTCTGCTCGAGGTGAGAATTCGAGCCCTTGGCGCGAATCCACTCGAACACCGCGTCCTTGTACTCTCCGGCGGCCTTCTCCTTGCTGGTCTTGCCGGGCTTGGTTGCGCGGGTTTCGAGGTCTTCGATGCGCTCGCGCTGAAGAGCGATCTCGGTCTCGATTTCCTTCTTGGCGGCGACCGCCTTCGTGAGGTCGAGTTCGATCTTGCCGAGCTTCTCGGTGAGTTCCTTGGCGAGCGACTCGTCGCCCTTCTTGAGGGCTTCGAGGGCCTCGTCGTTCGCGGCCTTGAAGGCCTCGAAACTCGTGCCGATGTCGTTGATGCTCTTGGTCAGAGCGCCCATGGACGTTTCAGACATGGTATTTCCTTTCGGGTTTTAGGGGATAGTCAGAACTTGAGGCAGGACACGGCGAACCGCGCCGACAGAGCCTCAGCGGCGGCCTCGGCGGCCTCCGCTTCTTCGTCCGGCATCACCTCGTCCCGAGGGGTGCTGATCGGCGTCCCGGCATCGCGCTGGAACTTCTTGAGGACCGAGGAGGCAATCACTGCCTCACGCTGCGAAAGGCCTGCGTCACGCAGGCTGGCCTCGTATTCTCGCAACTGATCCAGCGTCTTGACGCCGGAGATTCTTGCCTTGTCGTTCGCCCCGAACAGGACGATCGAGACCTCTTTGAGGTCGATATTGGTGATGGTGCGGTTCGGCTCGCCGGGCTTCGTGCCCTCACGCGCCTCGCGGATCATGAAGCCGACCGACAGCGCGTCGAGTTCGCCGGACTTCAGGCCCTCGTAGATATACTGGCCGCGCTCCGTGTTGAGCGCGAAGAGACGCCCCTCGACCTTCAGGCCGCGGCTGTTCTCCTCCATCTGGGTCCACTGGCCGACCGGCAGAAGATCATCCGACGACAGCCCCCAGCCGCCGTGCTGCAGCAGCATCTTCGGCCACTTGCCGGTGGCCTTCCACTCGCGCAGCGTCTCGGAGTAAGCCCCCCGTTCGATGACGTCGCCATGGGAATCGACGTTGCCGAAAACCGAACCATAGCCGGAGAAGGTTCCGGTCTTGGCGCCCTCGCTGTCGAGCAGCTTGATATCGGTCAGGCCGACCGTGCAGCGCTCGAGATCGAGCGCCGGCGCGTCCTTGAACATCGCTGTCACCTATTCCTGGGAGTCCGGGTCTTCCGGGTCGTCCGGCGGGTCATCGGATGCGGGTGTCTGCCCGGACGGGCCTTGCTCGTAGTAGGTGCCGCCGCCGCCGTCCAATCGAGGATTCATGCCTTCGCCCTCACGCCACTCGTCGGCGTTGATGATGCCGTTCTGCCGCTGCACCGCGAGACCTGCCTGGCGATCCTTGAAGTTCGCCCGCAGAGTGGCGTCGGGATTGAAGCGGATGATGATCCCGTTACGAACATCCTCCGGCGTCAGCAGATCGCGCTCCATCGCGGCCTCGAAGACCCGGACCAGCGGCAGGATCACATTCGTGGTGAAATTCTGATCCTGCTGCTCGACGTTGTTGTAGGTGCCTTTTGACAGGTCGCCGACCAGATGCGGCGGACACCCCCAGGCACCAGCGATCACCGTCCGTTGGTACTGCCGGAGCTCAAGGAATTGCGCCTTGTCGTTCTCGATCGGCAGCAAGGTCGGCGCGGAGATGCCCTTCGGCATCAGCATCGCCTTGAACCGGCCTTTCCGCGAGTAGGCGGTCTGGATGTCATCCTGAAACTGCGTCCGCGCCTCGTCCTTCTCGTGTCCCTGATTGCCGTCCTTGTACTCGAAGATCAGGCCGGGCATCGCGCCGTTGCCGAACAGCGAGGCGCCAAACCGCTCGGCCGCGATCTCCATAGCGATCGCCTCGCGGATATCCGAAACCGGGGAATCGCCGGTCACCCCATCCCGCGCGGCGAGACGGGCGTGATGGATTTGCGAACTCGTATATTCCTCATACCGGCCGCCCGGCAGAATCGCCTTGTAGGTGACGTTGAATTCGTTGTCCTGCTGCGGGCGGATCGCGCTCGGCTGCAGCGGGTAGAGCCGACGGATCGGCCCGGTCTGGCCGCGCCCCTTGAATGCGTAATAGTTCCCGAAGCGCAACAGCCACGAGGCGGAATCCATCCAGTAGCTGGTCCGCGCCTGCCAATCGTTCGGCTTGTTCAACAGCTTTTCTACGGGGTGAGTCGGCTGCAGTTCCTTGGTCGTTCGGCCGCCGCTCGTGGTCTTCTTGTAGACGTGGACCGGCATCACCGCGAAGCGGCGCGTGATCGCCGTCACCATCGCCTTGACCGTCGGCGACTGCTCGCAATTATCCGGCGTAACCGCAACGCCGGACGAGGTCTCGTAAACAGCCTCAAGCCGCTTGATCAGCGTGTCGATGCCGATGTCGGCCCGGCGCTGCCATGAGATATTCACGCCGAGGATATTCACAACATCAGTACCCTTTCGGTGACGAATTCCTCGGCGGGATCATTGAACGAGGCGGCGCCGCCCCCCATGGCGATCGTCACCAGCCCGTCGATCCGCCCCCGCGACCGACGCTTGTCGAATGCGCGATTATTCTGCGGATCGGTCATGACCTTGGCGTTTGAGGCGCAGGAGTAGGTGACCGGCGAACTGTCGATCGTTATCTTTTTCTCGAGGATGTGATCCTGGAGCCGTTCGATCGATCGCGGCATGCAAAGCTGCTTGTCCTCGAAGACCACCCGAGTGCCCTGGGCGTGACTGACGAGCTTCAGGCCTACCCCGTCCGGCTCGCCCGGCCCTTTCCAGCGCCAGACCGCAAAGCCGACCTCGTCGCATGCGGCAATGAAGTCTCCGATGCCGGCCGGGTCGAAGGCGAGGAATTCGACTTTGTGCTTGCCGCAGATTTCCTTGACCTTCTCGGCCACCCACCCCTTGTCGATGACCGCCCCATCGACCGCGGTCAGGAAGCCTTGCTCGACCCACATCTCGTAAGGCGCATTATCTTCGCGCGCCCGGTCCGCCAGACCTTCCTTTGTCGTCCAGTACCAGGTCTTGGAATAAAGGTGCCCGTCGTCGCCGATCCATGTAGCGGTCAGCGCCGTGAGGTCGTTCTTGTCCGACAGATCAAGTGATAGCCAGCACTTCCGGCCGCGCATCTTGGCGTCGTCGACCTCGCCCTGTACCGCGACCCACGCCTCTTCGGCGATCCAGAACTCCACCGATCCGACCGGCACGCCGAAGTAAAGCCGCTGCACCGACATCTTCGTAGCCAGGAACGACTTGGCGCTGTTGACCTCCTGCCGGATATTCTCGATCGGGAAGGTTGTCCCAAGCGCCGGCAGAGACTTGATCCAGCAGCCCTCGTCCTCGAACGGCTTGTCGTCCTTGTCGACGCGGGCGATGTACGAAAATGCCGTGTCGTCGACAACCTCGCCCTTCGCGACCTTCTGGTAGAAGTCGCTGTAGTTCGTGCCAACGATCTGCGTCGACGCCGGCGTATTGGTCCCCAGCAGCATCAGCGCGTCGCCAGCCATCTTGGCGATCGCCCGGCGCCAGAGCTCGATCGAGTCGGCCGACTTGAACTCATGGATCTCGTCGGCGAGCACGACGCTCGGTCGCGGACCGGAGATGGCGTCGCCATTGGCCAGCGACTCGAACTTCGAACCCGTCGCGGGGTGCTCGATCCGCCAGGCGTGGTCGAGCCGCCCGCGGATGACGACCTCGCCGAGCCGCTCGAGCGTGTCGAACTCATCGCCCTCGGGGATCTGCACCCGGCACATCGCGACCGCGTCCTTAAACAAGACGTTGGCCTGGTGCTTGTCCCAGGCGATCGAGTAGACACTCGCCCGCGGCGTCCCGCGAAACCCCATCTCGTAGAGCCCGACAGCCGCAAAGAGTGGGCTCTTGCCTTGTCCCTTGCCAGTTTCGAACCATGCAGAGCGAAACCGGCGTCGGCCCGTATCGCGATACCATCCGTAGATGCTGCCGATGCCGAACAGCGTCCACGGCAACAGGCGGAACGGCTGATTGGCAAGCGCGCCCTCGGTGATCGTCAGCACCGAGGGAAAAAAGTTGATCGCGTGGGCGGCCTTTTCCGGGCTCCACACCAGCCCGCGCTTGTGACCGTCGATGAGGTCCTTCAGATGCCGCTCGGCGGCGTAGCAAACGAGTTCGCCGGCAACGACCTTCCCGTCGACGACGTCCTGGGCATAGCGAGTCGTCGGGTCGTTATTTCGCGATCGAGAGGTAGCCGCCGCCCGGGCCGGCTTTTTTCTGCTTCGGTTGGACTTTCCCGCCATTGTTACGCCGCCGCGGCGTGACGGTCAGTTCGGCCTCGGCCGCCGACGCCATCGCATTCGCGTCCTTCAGGATCGAGAACCAGGGATTGTAGGACGGCTGCTTCTTGCCCTTGGCCGGGAAGCAGGCGCCCGACTCGGCGACCTGCCTCGCGGCCTGTTCGTAGAGGACACACGAAACGACATATCGCTTGATCTGGTGGACGTTCGCCGAGGCAAGCTTCTCGGTCTCCCGGAGCTCGCGCACGACGGCACTCCACTGCTGCTTGGCGATCGCCTGGTCGAGCGTGTCGCAGAAGATCAGCGACCAGTCCGGCTCCGGCAGCGCGCCATCGCCTCCATCAACCACCTTGAGCCCGGCAAGTGCGGCCGCAGAGACCTTCGGCTTCTCGGGCTCGACCTTCTTGCCGCTGCCCTTCGGCCGCCCGGCGCCGGGGCGCTTTCCGCCTCGTGGCATTTGTCGCTTTCCGCCTGTTTGAATTAATCAAAGGCCACTTTTTGTGTTTGCTGCCAATGACTTATTGCTATGACCCAGTTTGATTTCGATGGGTCGCCTTTGATTTCTGGTCTCAATGCAAACGCAGG